>SDBT01002756.1_pt1 | contig 30777 bp, 33 predicted proteins | sample 2277101 | NCBI WGS metagenome assembly SDBT01 (sample SAMN10404973, study PRJNA504765) | marine sediment metagenome | isolation source: marine sediment core GS10_PC15, 103 cmbsf | place: Arctic Ocean: Southern Knipovich Ridge | collected 2010 | reverse complement strand
TATTTTTTTATCTGTCTGTTTTGGCTTGCGTAATTGTCTCAAAAGCTGAACGGTAGTGCCGAGGAACCATACAGTGCCCACAAACGCAATCAGCGATCCAATATAGGGGATATATACTATTACCGCGTAAATGATTACACCAAGCATCATCGGCCAAACAAGTGCTATTTTTTTCCCGCCACGGTTGAGCAGTTTATAACCAATTGCAAGTCCGACAAATACTTTCGCAATAAACAGCATAAATACGTAGATCGCAGCGCTTATAATTGCCAGCGGAATACCGATAATGGTAATCGCTACAATGATAATGGCTACTGGAGCTGCAATGAGTATCAATAGTCCCCATAGCAATTTTGGCACAGGTGTGTTCCACATTTCTTCGGCATACCGTGTGCTTGTTTTCTCAAAAAAACTGATAATGAGCGTTCCAACGAGCAGTACGCCGAATAAGCCGATAATCTTGATATAAATCCAGCTGTTTGACAGGAAGTCACGCGCCTCAAGAATTTCGAAGGGGATTTGTCTGTGAATTGTCTCACCTTTAACGGTAGCTCCGGATTGTATCGATACATTACCCTCGCCGTGGTGTGTTAGATTGCCGTTGACCACCGCGCCTTTTTGTAAGGTTGCAGTCCCCGCATCATCAAAAAAGAGCGTCACATTCGTTCCGACGGTGTTATTCAGAGTAACCGCACCTCCAAAACCATAGATGCTTCCCCCTACCGGACTATTGATCGTAATATCGCCTGCAAAAAAAGTTGCTGACATAGCGACTGTAGCTGATGAATCCAGCACAACGGTTCCGCCGAATACATTCACGTTTCTTCCTACCATTCCACGTATTTTTATATCTTCAGCGGCTACACGAATACTGCCTGCAACATCGCCATTTATCTCAATTGATTCTGCGCCTGCAATCACATCTCCCGCAACATCACCGTTAATAGTCAGCTCAAAAGCTCCAACGATTACATCACCGGCAATGTCTCCATTGATGATTATTTTTTCCGCAAAACGGACGAAATTATCATTTATCACGTCTCCGGCATTGATAGTCACGGTTTCTCCATTTCCGCGGATATTGTCAGTAAAAGGGCTTATCACATCCGAGTATCGCGATTCAAAACTACTTTGGCCGTAAACACCAATCGGAATCGTAATGAATAGTAAAAAAAGCAGCAGTGTCAGCGCATGTTTCATTTTCATTAGTTTGTGCGTTATCTATTAATTTTGTAGTATATACTGTACTACTTTTGGTCATTTTTTTCAAGCTTACGAGCTATCGTGACGATATTAAACGCGGACAGCATGCTTGCCCTTGATCCGCGCCTCGTGTACTGTTGTTTCATAACCTTGAAATTATTTTTCTTTAACAATGATGTGAGCCCGAATTTCGTGAATGGATGAAGGTAGCGCTCGCCCTGAATTTCACCGTTCTGATTTTTCCAAGGCCGTTTGACATCACCCCAGTCAAGATTATTCCTTCCAGTCAGCTTTCTCGCTATAAATGTCAGAAGCAGCGGCCACCATTTCCTATTCCAAAGGTTCCAATCGGTCATGAGCAGGTGTTTTCCCGGCTTAAGGACGCGATATGCTTCTGCGATTACCTTCGTGCGCAATTCTTGAGAGGGAATATGGTGTAATGTCGCGATAATAAATACCGCATCAAATGAATTATCGGGAAAGGGGAGCTGTGTTGCCTCACCGACGACAAAGGCGTGATTCGGATGCGATTGCTTCGCAATGTTTATAAGTTGTTCGCTGACATCAAGTCCAGAGAATTTAATATTTTTTTCAGATAGGTATTCCGCGAGTCGTCCATTCCCACAACCAACATCCAAGACCGTATCTCCCTCTGATACGAATCGGTCAAACAGCTTGAAATCATCCCACGGATGTTTGCGCGTAGATGAAAACTGTCCGGCAATACGGTTGTAGATTTTCCTGTTTTCCTCTACAATTTTTTGTGCGACCTCTTTTTTCATAATTATGAAATCAACAGTTACAAAATCATATATCGTCGATTTTGTTAAACTTCATCCTGATAATGAAGACAAGCTTCGGCATGCAAAGCGTACATTAGCTAAAAAGTATAACACTACTATTATAGCTAATTCTGCCATTTTACAGAAATACCGAATTCTCCATAAGGGGAAACAAGACCCGATTTTAGTAAAAATACTGCGAAAGCGTGATATACGGACGCTTTCCGGCATAGCACCCGTAACCGTACTTACAAAAGCGTATCCCTGTCCGGGGAAATGCGTGTATTGTCCTGCGCCGGTAGGAATGCCCAAAAGCTATATTGTATCTGAGCCAGCAGCACAGCGCGCGTTCAAATTGAAATTCAATCCGTATCAACAGGTGAAAAAACGCATCGAAACACTGGAATTTAACGGACATAGCGCTGAAAAGATCGAGCTTATCGTTTTGGGGGGTACCTGGTCGTACTACCCGAAGCATTATCGTGAATGGTTCATCAAGCGCTGCTTTGATGGGGCAAACGGAAAAATATCAAAAAATTTATCTCAGGCGCAGAAATTGAATGAAACGGCAAAGCATAGAATAATCGGTTTGAGCTTAGAGACGCGGCCTGATTATGTCGATGAAAAAGAATTATTGCATATGCGATCGCTCGGCTGCACTCATGTGCAGATCGGCGTCCAAACGACTCACCAGGAAATTTTAGATTATATAAAACGCGATGACACTCTTGAGAATATCGCACGGGCTACCGGCTTACTGCGGTCGTTTGGCTTTAAGATAACGTATCACCTGATGCCGGGACTCCCAGGCTCAACGCCGAAAAAAGATCTAGACATCTTTAAACAGGTTTTTTCTGATCCGCGCTTTCAGCCGGATATGCTGAAAATATATCCATGCGTCGTGGTAAAGAATTCATTGCTGTATCGATGGCATAAGCAGGGGAAATTCAAACCATACTCTGAAAAGCAGCTTACGGGTTTATTAGTAAAGATAAAAAAAATAATTCCGCCGTACGTCCGCATTAACAGGTTGATTCGTGATATTCCGGGACCGGACATTGTTGCGGGAAATCGTATAACGAACCTGCGGCAGCTACTTCAAGAGCAGGGCGTTGAATGCAAATGCATACGGTGCCGTGAGGTCCGGGGTGAAACATATTCGAGTAAGGATACGCGATTAGTCAAACGGTCCTATAAAGCCGGGGATGGCACCGAGTATTTTATCAGCTTTGAAAGTAAGAATCGGAAGAAACTCTTTGCATTTGTGCGGCTATGGTTGCCGTTAAAGAAGAATGAGCAATCAATCCCTTTTGATAATACAACCGCCCTCATTCGTGAACTTCACACCTACGGAGAATTGATTCCCGTCGGTTCTAGAGGAAAAGCGGTACAGCACGGCGGATTAGGCAAGCGTCTGATGAAGGAGGCTGAACAGATTGCTAAACTGAAAGGCTATTCACAGATAGCAGTCATTTCTGGTATTGGCGTACGACAGTACTATAGGAAACTTGGGTATACGCTGAAAGATACGTACATGATAAAAAAGTTATAATTTGTACTTTCTGGTGACAGAAAGTACCAAAGAGTGCTGGGGGCTTCAATGCGCTGTTTTATAAAATTCTTATTACTAGGTATGAATGGCTTAATGAAGCCCCCAGACCCCTAACATTTTAACTATCATTTATCCTGCTAACTTTTTTATAACATTTTTTTGTAATGGGCGGGTATAATTATTCTTATAGCTCATGCTTTTTTAGCGTGAATGGTTCGATATTGTGGTATTGGCTAAAAAAACGTACATGGTGAAGCACACGAAATAAAAAAACGCGCCACTTGGGATCAAGTGACGCGCGGGCAAGACTCGGCAGAAAGGATTTTTACAGCCGGTAGTCTTTAGGATGCATGCGCTGGGTCGGTATCGACCGTCATCATTCCGAGTAGCCAATCAATGAGCCGTATATTTGCCAGTCCAATGATAGCAGCCGAGAGCCAGTAAAACATACCCATTCTTATCATCACTGGTGTTGAATAGAGGACGGAAGAATAGGTTATTGGGCGAGTGAGATCAAACTCATATCCGAGCCAGGAAGTAACGGCACTTCCGGCGAAGATGGCAAGCAACATAAAAAATATGCCGCGGCTGCATACGCTCATCGCTATCATCTTCTGACATCTGCTGAGGAAGTTGGCTTTTCGAATAACAATCAGCCCTATGAACATCGAGAAGACAATGGATATAACAATGGCGATGCCTTTATCCAATCCGATAACCGAGTAACTCAGGGTTATCAGAAGAATAAAGACCATATCTCCGAGAAAGCCACCGAGGAGACCTCCGCCGGTAAATCCTTCCCAGAATCTATCTGCGTTCGACATGGTAGTCATGTGTAACTCCAATTGAGAACGTTAATGTGCTTTTTACTTTACGAAGTATCATATCATAAATATCATTTTTGTCAAGGGCAGTCGTCTTCAATAACTCTCCGCGTTACTTAACAAAAGTAAGCAACGCGGAGAGTTATTGATCGAGAAGAAAATCCTAACAACAGAATAATCCCTTCAGATGGATAGTTGTGGACGGAAGCTGCACTCCCTGCCTCGTAAGCTCGGCAATAAATTTTTTTGCCTGCTCTTCGGTTATGCCGCTTTCTTCAGCGGCTCGTCGGATCTCTTCTGGGTTAATGGGTTTTTTGTCTTGAGTCATTGTCTCACCTATTAATGTTTAGTAATGTACTGTTTTTGTTTATTGGCTAGGGCGATACGGCATCGCGGTCGGTTTGTTTTGCCTCAATTAGAATGGTTTTCAGTTTGGCAGTCTGGTCATCACTCAACCCGCATTTCCTGCATTGTCTGAGGAATTCATCTTCATTAAATACGAAAACGATTTTTTTTGGCATTATTCTTCCTTTCATCGCGTATTGGCGCTCAATTATTCTAATAATCTGCATTACCATTGGTTTATCAGTTGGCACGAGCATGGTTTGTATCCGGGTAATTTTCACATTACTCAGTCCACAGGATTCACAGTATTCGCGAAACCTATTCTCATCGAATAAATAAATCCGAATTTTTTGCATTTTGTTTCCTTTCTATAGCATGTTTTTTAAAGGATCTATTTTTTGTATACAAAAAAACCGTCTACAGAAGGCGGTAATTGTATTGAGGTTATTTAAGTCACTAACCTACCGCAGCTTCTGTAAAATTATTGAAAGCCGTGGTAAATTGCCAATTGATTGTTATTCTTTTTTTCATATCACTATGGAGTATAGCATAGTTAAAAAAAGAGTCAAAAAAAATAGAGCCCGGCTTCGTTAGATTGAAGCAAGGCTCCTCATGTTGGGATTAAGACAATCGGCATAATCCCCAACCTATAATGGAATACTCCCACTACGTTTTTTCTCCTTCTTTAGTGAGGGTAGAAAGATATTAAACGCAATACCGAATGCGAGGATTGCCAGAGCGACCTCATAATTCCAGATGATCCAGGCGATCACTGAAACCAGGATCGTAATCCCAACGATGATGTACAGCCGCATGGGCCTTCCAAAGAGCATGCTCATTGCATCACCTCCAGTCGGTTTCAAAAGCACTTTAAGTGTGCCTTTCTGTCATATTTTTGTCAAAGTATAAAAAAACAGGAGATTCAGTTAACGCTGGAATCCGTTAATGACTGTATCAAAATAATATTATAATTGTGTTGTTGATAGCTTTGGCAGTTTTCCGTTTTCATTCAGCCATTTGAAGTGGTCGCGAATAGATTCCCGAACAGGGCGCGGATTAAAACCGAGTTCTCGGCGTGCTTTTGCGTTTGATATATCCGCATTGCTTCTGAGGGTTTGTACTGAATAGCGGGTAAAGAGTGGTTTCTGCTTGGTGAGTTTGTAAAACGTTGGCGTAAACACGAGTGACATCCGCAGCATCCAATACGGCATTTTGAATCGGGGATATTTAATCCCAGTAATTATCTGGAGTTCTTTAAATATTTCGAGCACTGAAATATATTCACCTGAGAGCAGGTATGTCTCGCCCCGTTTTCCTCGTTCAGCGGCTGCGATATGTCCCAGGGCGACATCGCGGACATCGACGTAGTCATAACCGCCGTCGACGTATACGACGATTTGTTTTTTTACATAAGCCTGAAGCAGTGCTCCCATTTCAGAATCACGGAAGTCATACGGTCCAGTCACGCCTGAGGGACAAACGATAACGGTATCGAGGCCTTCTTGCGCTGCTTGGAGTACATCAGCACTTGCTTGTGCTTTGGTGCGCTCATAGATGGCGTGTTCCTCTTTGGGATGAAAGCCGCACTCTTCAGTGATCGTCGTTCCCTTTGGCGGCTCAAACAGTGCGTGTACCGAACTTGTGTACACGAGCCGCTTAACATTACATTCTTTACACGCTTTGATAACATTTCGAGTGCCTGTCACATTCACCTGTTCAACGAGTTTTTCAGTTCCGCGCGAGATTGCTATTATGCTTGCCAAATGAAAAACTAGATCTGCACCAGTGAATGCGTTCACGAGCGAATCAAGATCTAGCACATTTCCTTTTACCAGTGTGACATCCAATCCTTGAAGGGATGTTAAATCCTCATCAGGTAAAACAAGAGCACGGATTAGCCCTTTATTCTGTTTGAGCAGTTCCCGTATGAGAACGTTTCCAATATGTCCGGCAGCGCCGGTAACGACGATCATAATATTAATTTCCAAATGTATTCGCAATCCAAATTCCTAAGAAATGCGTTGCAGTAATCACAACCGCCATGAGGAGCAAGTGTTCGGTAATTATCCCTATGGGTTTTTTACCTTGTTCTTTTGCCAACAGAAAACTCGCAATAGTTATTATTACGGCACCAAGGGCGATATTAATCAACATTGCGGATGTCAGGGAATCCAACAACAGAATTGGAACGATAAAGAGGGAAGCGAATATCGCTTTTGAGAAAAAGGTTGCCAGCGTCGACGTCCATATTTCTTTTGCTGTATGTTTATTCTCTGATTCTTCCGATACATGAATACCCATCGCATCCGATGCGGCATCAGCAATCGCTATTGTCAGCACGCCGCCGATTACCGCAAGTCGCGAGCTCGTGCCGGCTTCCAGGCCGACCATAAGGCCGAGCGTGGTAATCACCCCTGACGTAAGACCAAAACTCAGACCTACTTTTAGTGAGTGTTGCATGGTGTTATTTTTTCATGAATTATAAACTCTGTAAAGTGATAAAAAAGAGGCGGTCCTTTTTAGGGGAGCGCCTCTTAAGCTGGATGAAACGTTTCAGCTAATTTTTTTACCAACTGGATTATGCTACATTCTTGTTGGTAATCTCGAAGGCCGGGATATCGGCGGAGTCGCCGGTTCTGATCGGCTCAAGCTGCCTGTTCTGCGGAAGCAGAATGAAAACGTCGAGTCCATATGTCCAGGCAATGAATACCCAGATATTTTTCCCGCCTATCGTGTACAGGACGTACCGTGAGTTTGTCCCTGGGTGTTTCTCTGTTCCTATTGCTGGGATTGGCTTTGGATTCGGGTTGTCATTGAGAAATCGTTGAGCGATTTCAACAGCTTCGGCTTCAGTGAAGATGTGTCTGCCGGAGCAATCTTCATACAGTATCTGTATGTTGGCGCCCTCAGAACCTCCGACAACTCGAAACCGTTCATTCAAGACCGGTGGTTTTGTTGGTGGCTTTTTAGGCACTTTATGTTCAACCCGTTCAACAGTGATATTATCATAAGCCATCGTATTCTCCTCCTGGCTATAGAAATGTGCAAATGTAATTATCGTAGTGTAATTGAAAAATATTAATATGTCAATCGCGATGAAGAGTAGGTAATGGAAAAAACAGCATTCCTTGACAATAATTTTATATTGTATAAAATATTAACTAGACGCTTTAAATGAAAAAAATACAAAAAAAGCGATATTTGTTAGCTTTTTAACTGGCATCAGAACCCCCTCAGTCTCTTCGGAGACTGCCTGCGTTGGGTAGGATTAGCAATAATCCTACCCTTCCGATTACCTTTTTAAATCGCACACAACGTTGGCGCGTGCCGACTAACAAGATACCTCTCTGTCTTTGTCTTCGTGCTGGTTACCTTTGGTTTTCCAAGGGTAGCCGGTTTTTTTTATAAATACTTCATTGCGTTATCATAGAATTATTAGTAGAATGACCTTATGAAACGATTAGGTGAAGATAAAGTAATCCACCAGGCAATTTTAGATGAGCTGAAACGACAGCGCGGCGGCTTGGAGATGATCCCGTCAGAAAATTTCGTATCAGAGGCAGTACTCCAGGCGCTTGGCTCTGTCTTAACAAATAAGTATTCAGAAGGTTACCCTGGCAAGCGGTATTACGGAGGGAATGCTTTTATTGATGTTATTGAAAAAACTGCAATTCAGCGTGCAAAGAAACTATTTGGCGTTGAGCATGCGAACGTACAGGCATATTCCGGTTCCCCGGCAAACCAAGCTGTATATTTTGCACTGCTTAAACCGGGCGACAAGGTAATGGGAATGAGTCTGACGCATGGCGGCCACCTTACCCACGGATGGAAAGTTAGTTTTTCCGGACGTTTTTATCATTCCGTACCATACGGCGTCGATGAGGAAACTCACCGAATCAATTATGAAGAGGTTTTTAAATTGGCAAAAAAAGAAAAACCCCATCTTATCATCGCCGGCGCGACCGCATATCCGCGTGAAATTGATTTTGAAGCATTCGGAAGGATCGCAAAAGAGGTGGGCGCGTATCTGCTCACCGATGTCGCGCATATCGCAGGATTAATTATCGCCGGTGTACACCAGTCGCCGATTCCTTACGCTGACGTAGTTATGACGACAACCCATAAAACGCTTCGTGGACCGAGGGGTGCTATCATTATGTGTCCGCGTAAAGCCGACCGCCTGAAAGAAAAATACCACCCGGAATCAAAGTGGAATCTCGCTGATCGAATCGATCGCGGTGTTTTTCCCGGACTGCAGGGCGGACCGCATAACCATCAGACAGCGGCAATTGCCGTTGCGCTCAAAGAAGCGGCAACAGAGGATTTCAAGCGGTATTGCGAGCAGGTAGTAAAAAATGCAAAGGCGCTGGCAAAAGCGTTGAACGAGCAGGGATTTGAGCTCATTACCGGCGGAACCGATAATCACCTAGTTCTCATTGATCTTACCAATAAAAATATTTCCGGTAGTGAGGCGGAAACAGTATTGGATGAAGTCGGCATTACGGTTAATAAAAATACGATACCTTTTGACCAGCGAAAGCCGATGGATCCTTCGGGCATCCGTCTCGGTACCCCCGCCCTGACAACACGCGGCTTTACTGAAGGTGAAATGAAAACGATTGCCGGACTGATCGCCGATACGCTTCACAATCCAAAAAAAGAGATGATAAAGAAGCAGGTTAGGAATTCCGTTCGGGAATTGTCAGATGCGCATCCGATATACGACAAGCTGTTAGACAGCGTATAGCATGAAGCTTATTGACGGAAAAAAAATTGCGGAAGATATCCGCGAAGATCTCAAGAAAAAAGTATCCACGCTAAGCGGGACACCCGGTCTTGGAATTATCCTTGTTGGCGATGACACCGCATCTCACACTTACGTCGGCCTAAAAGAAGAGGCCGCAAAAGAGATTGGCATTCATTTTGAAAAATTTGTATATCCATCGGGCGTCAGCGAGCAGGAAGTAGTGGATATGATTCAGAAGCTCAACGGTCGTGATGATATTCATGGAGTTGTTGTGCAATTTCCACTTCCATCCGGACTGCAAAAAGAAACTATCATAACCGCAATTGCTCCGGAAAAGGATGTTGACGGTTTTCGTCCGGACAATATTGATGCCCTGCTTGCCGGCAATCCAAGAATTATTCCGGGATTAGCCGCAGGAATCGTAAAACTCATTAAGAGTACGGATATTGATATCGAAGGGAAGCGGGGAGTTATAATTGCACGGAGTAATGTTTTTATCGATCCGTTAAGTTATTTGCTGAAGCATGAAGGCGTTGCTGTTTCATCATGTGATCCGTATTCTGATGAGTGTGAAATTACATCATCGGCTGCCGATATACTCATTGTCGCACTCGGCGAGCCCGGTTTTGTTAAAGGAACCATGGTGAAAAATGAAGCAATCGTAATTGATGTTGGGTACAGTAAAATAGGCGGAAAATCACAAGGTGATGTTGACTACGATGCGGTCAAGGATAAAGCATCCTGGCTGACTCCCGTTCCGGGCGGGGTCGGACCGGTAACCGTGGCAATGTTACTTGCTAATGTGGTCGAAGCGTATGAAAACCATTCAAAATAATAATATAAAATGCTGTCCGTTATGTGGAGGCGCATTGAGACGAAAAAAACATGGTGATGCGTATCAAAAGGTTTGTGCGTCATGCGGATTTGTTATGTATATAAATTCTGCCCCAACTGCCTCGGCTATAATTACTAATAAAAAGAAGCAAGTGTTACTCACCAAACGTGGCATAGAACCTGCAATCGGAACATGGGATTTTCCCGGGGGATTCCTAAACAATGGTGAAGATCCGGTTCGTGGTCTGCGTCGTGAGATTCGTGAAGAACTCGGCGTGACGTTGGACGTAAAACGAATTGTTGGCATTTATATTGATCGGTATTACTATCAGCGATGGATGTATACATTCAACGTTGATTATGAATGTACGATAAAATCGGGAACACTAAAGCCAATGGATGACGTATCTGACGCACGGTGGTTTGACCAGTCAAAAATTCCCTGGTCACAACTCGCGTTTACTCATCTTAAGCGCGGCTTAAAAGACTGGATTGCGTTAAGCAAATAAAAAATCGGAGGCTGAGATTACCCCCGATTTTTATTAATGTGTATTTAATTACAACGCCGCGCCACCTGCAACGAGTGGATTGAATCCGTTCTCCACTTCTTCGCCGTCGGTATATCCATCTCCGTCTGTATCAGGGTTGTTGGGATCAGTAGCGTAAATTTCTTCACGGAAATCAGTGAGTCCGTCGTTATCGCTGTCTACGAGCGCGCTGTTTATTATTGTGTTGGTATTCGCGTTAGCCGTGGCATTCGTGTTTGCATTCGTATTTGCGGCAACATTGGTATTTGCATTTGTTACTGTATTTGTATTGAGCGCCAAATTTGTGATATTAACATTTTCGTTAGCTGTTGTATTGGTATTTGTAACAACATTCGCATTCTCTACGGTATTTGCATTGCCAGCATCATTTACGTTCGTTGTCGTGTTAGCATTCTCATCCTGGTTTATATACCCAAGCGCGAGCACTGCTCCGGCGACTACAACAATGATAATTGCAAAGATAATAAGACCGATCATGATCATTTTTCGTTTGTTTGGCGGGGGAGCCTCAGCGCCTCCCTGCATGCCTGGGATCGGAGGCATTCCCGCATTCGGATCGGGCGCTGCTGCTGACCTCGGAGGTATTGGTGCGCCTGCAGGTTGCGGAGTCTGCGGAGGTATTGGCGCCGAACCCGTCGGTGGAGGAGTCGCTGCCGGTCCTGGCGGAGATTGAGGAGCGACGTTGTCGCCCATAGGCGGCGGTGGTAAAGGGCCTGCCGCGGTTTTTGACGAACCTTTTGGCGTGAGCGGACCCCAATCTTTAGGAGCATTTGGCTGTGCTGGTTGTTGTTGCTTGTTTACATTCTCAAACATACATTAGATGTTAATAATTTATAATAAAAGTATACCATATTGGGCCAAGCTAGCTCAATAAAAGAATGCTGGTTGCTGCGACGGCCGCCGTTTCTGCTCTGAGGATACGATTGCCGAGGCTTACACACGTGATGCCTGCATCTTTGGCTAATTGCACTTCATGTGCCGTAAATCCGCCTTCTGGCCCGATAAATATCCGAAAATCTCCGGTATCCGCTTTCATTGCATCTACCAATGAGCGTTCTTTTTCACCTTCCCACGCGAGTATATTAGTACTTTTTACATCATGCAGATCCTTGAGAGCGTCTTCAAGTGACACTAGCGGTTCAAGTGTCGGTGGATTTTTTCCACCGCACTGCTCGGTTGCTTCCCTGATAATTCTGTTATACCGTTCGGCTTTATTGGCGGATATTTCACGGGATATCGTGTTGCTGCATACGATGGGATGGAATGCATTTACTCCAAGTTCAGTGCATTTTTGCAGTATCAATTCAAAATTATCCTTTTTTAACAGTGATTGGTACAGCGTAACGCTTCTACTGGGTTCTCGCTGTGTATCGACGGTTTCAAGTATCGTAGCGGTAATGTGTTCTTGTGATATGTCTTTGAGAATCAGTTTATATTCTTCGTTGTTTGAAAAAACAGAAAATGTATCATGTTTTTTCAGCCTGAGTACGTTAGTGATCTGGTGAATAGTATCGTGATCGTGAATAGTGACCGTATCGCCGTCACGTGAAATAGTTGTTAGATAAAATCGCTGATGCATGGTTACAGTATACCGCTATCTCTGCTACAATAAAAGTATATGAAACTCTCAGTCGGAATTGTTGGCCTGCCCAACGTCGGTAAGTCGACATTATTTACAGCGCTTACAAAAAATAAAGTTGACGCAGCCAACTATCCTTTTTGCACCATAGATCCGAATATCGGCATCGTTCCCGTGCCTGATGACCGCTTGCGCCAGCTCAACGAGATATACCACGCGGAAAAAGTCGTCCCTACGGTAATCGAATTCGTTGATATCGCAGGCTTGGTTCAGGGTGCGCATAAAGGCGAGGGCCTCGGCAACACATTCCTTTCCCACATACGTGAAGTGGATGCTATATGCCAGGTCGTTCGGGATTTTACCGATCCGGACGTGACACACGTAAGCGGCGACGTGAATCCGCAGTCTGATATTGATACCATTAATACCGAGTTGATGTATGCGGATATCTCGACGCTCGATAATCGGATTGATGACACTGAGCCAAAAGCAAAAAGCGGCGATAAAGAGCATCAGAATCAGCTGAAAATTTATCAGAAGATAAAAGCGCATCTTGATCAGGGGGAACTCTTGAGCACGGTTACGCTGACAAAGGAAGAGCGCGAAGCAATACAAGATCTTCATCTATTGACGATGAAGCCGATGTTGTACGTTTTGAATGTGGACGAAAAAGACTGCACAAAGCAGCAAGAAGGCTTTATTACCATATCTGCTAAAATAGAGTCAGAGCTGGCAGTCATGGACAAACAGGAGGCGAAAGAATATCTGGCGTCGATTGGCCTGGAACAAGCCGGTCTTGACCGCCTTATCGCGGCGGCATACGAAACGCTTGGACTGATCACCTTTTTTACCGCAGGACCAAAGGAAGTACATGCATGGACAGTAGAACGCGGATCAGCAGCACCGGTTGCCGGCGGGAGAATTCACTCTGATTTTGAGGAAACATTTATCCGTGCAGAAGTAGCGAACTGGAAAGACACCGTTGAGTGCGGAGGCGAGAACGAAGCCAAGGCAAAAGGTAAAATCCGCATAGAGGGCAAGGAATATATTGTACAAGACGGGGACGTTATATACTTCAGGGTATAAGTTTTTTCTTTTTTTAGAAATAGTGTATACTTAAGGTAGAGAAAATTATAGAACATTTACATACCAATCTCCATGGTAGAAAGGAGGATTGATGGCTTGTGATAATCAAACAAAACGAAGATCAACACAACACAAGAGGAGGATAATTCCTCTACTATCAGGAATTGCTGTAATACAGCAATTGCGTGACAACACCCGCTCCTATGGGAAAGGAGGATCCCATGTATACAGAAGAGCTGGCTGCATTGCGATGCGGCCATGACCCTTTTAGTGATGCATAGGAAAGGAGGTGATGCACTTCGCTCTCTGACAGGGCTAACACCCCTGTCAAATACTTGAGCATGAAAGGAGGTGATTACCTTAAGAAGATTACACGGAAATATACGCTGAGGCGGTACATTACGCCTCAGCTTTTTTATCCCGCAAGGAATTTTTTAGCGGGGTTTTCGTTCGAAAATAAATATTTCCCGCTGGACACGCTGGTCCGAACGCTGGTAGATGATGGATCCGCGGGCCGTCGGTCCTACTTTTGCAAATAGTGACACCTTTTCCGGAATTGGATTGATACGGATAAATCCGAGTGATTCGAGCTCTTCCAGAATTTTCAGCACGTAGATACCATGTATAGTTTTAAACAGAGGAAATACCATTACGATGCGTGCAGTCGGCTTTGTGATTGATTTGAATGCCGTAAATGCCTGAATATACAGCTGCTCGAGTTCTTTGATCAGCGCAATCATTTCATCCGCCGTAAGTTCTTTTCGCAGCGGGGGGCCGAGATACGGTTCAGTTACTATCACATCAACCGAATTTTTAGAGATTTTTTCCTGCAGTTGCTTAACATCAGAAACAAAAAGATTTGGCGTTCCATTCGTTAGTTCAAATTTTTGGCGGAGCCACTCAAGATTTCGGCCAGTATCAGCAATTGCTTTTTCACTAATATCACTGCCACTAATATTTTCAATGTTACGCAGCATTGCTTCCTGTAATACGGTTCCTGATCCGCAAAATGGGTCAAGCAGAGCGTCATTTTGTTTAACCTGCGATAGGTTCACCATCAGCTTAGCGAGTTTTGGCGGGAGCATGCCTGATTTTGCGTCGCGGTCCGGACGTCCGTAATCACGCAAAGAATACCCTTCAAAGTCCTGTACCCCGATGGTTTTGCCCAGATAGAATGCATGCAGTCCGCTGATAACTAATAGTTCAACGCCCCGCTCGATAAGTTTATTTTTTACAACCTGCACGCTCGTCAATGTACCGCTGTCATTCGTAACAAATCTGCAGGAGTGCCCTTTTGCACGGAGCTTTTTTTTCATTTCAATGCCCGCTCTCTTCAAATTCTTACTGAAAGTTTTTGGGACATTACCATACATTGAAGAGCCGTAGATTATTTTTTTATCCTTTTGCGCGAATGGAATCTCATCAATCGAACTCGATTCGATCGTCTCTGTTAATGCTTGAAGGCTTTTTACCGTTTTAAATATTACGCCAACCTTAATGCTCCCTCCCAGCATATGTTGCCATTGCAGCGGGTCGAGCTCTTTGTCTGTCGACACGATTAATATATCGTGCATGAGATCGATAATATCCAGATCTACCTTTTCTACAGCTGAAATACTGAAAATTTCTGCGAGAGACAGGAGTGGATTGTTGCCTAAGATAAAACAATAAGTTTTCATATTGATATTGGTAAGTATAGCGGAACTTGGACTATACGGCTACGCTTGCATTACCGCAAGTAGTGTGATACATTCTATGTACAGTGAATTTCCCACTAAATAAGCTGTTTTTTTATCCCTATAAAGTTTAAATTCTAAGGCCAAACAAAGCGAAAAAATACACTATGGCACAGCATTACGAGTTACTCTACATCATATCATCCAGTGTCGCTGAAAGCGATCATGAGGCGATTATAAAAAAAGTAAGCGGCGTTATTACCCAGGAAGGCGGTTCAATTTCAAAAGAGGAGCCATGGGGAAAACAAAAACTTGCGTATGAAATTAAGCATGAACGGTACGGTTCATATGTTCTTGTTGAATTTGATTCCGATGGCGAGATGCTTAAAAAGCTGGATTCCAGCCTGAAGCTCATGCCTGAAATTATTCGATCGCTGGTAATAAAAAAACACGTGAAATCAGAGGCTGAGGTAGCCCACGAGCGTATGGTCAAGGAAAAAATTGAAGCAAAGCGTGTTGCAAAAGTACAAGCTGAAAAATCCGCTGTCAAGGAAGCAGAAGTTAAGGAGAAAGCGGAACAACGTGTAGAAGAAGAGAAGAAGGCCGCAAAAACCAAGTCATCTGATAAAATTAGCCTGGAAGATCTCGATGAGAAGCTTGATGAAATATTAAAGGAAGAAATTTAGCAATTAATAGTAATAAGTATGGATTTAAATAAAGCGATGCTCATCGGAAATGTAACCAGGGATCCGGAAGTCCGCACGACCCCAAATGGTCAGAATGTAGTATCGTTGGGCGTAGCAACCAACCGCCGCTGGACTGATCAGGCAGGACAAAAACAAGAACAGGCTGAATTTCATAATATTGTCGCGTGGCGCAAATTGGCGGATATTATCGGTCAATATGTAAAAAAAGGAAGCAAGGTATATATTGAAGGAAGGATGCAGACGCGTTCGTGGGATGACCAGAGCGGCACAAAACGTTATAAAACTGAAATTGTCGCCGATAACCTGATAATGCTTGATCGCGCAGGTGCAGCCGGAGCAAATACCCCAGCTCCAGCAGAAAAAACTGACACGCAAGAAGCAGCGCAGCCAGCACCGCAAGCAGGAGAACCGGAAATCAATGTTGAGGATATCCCGTTTTAAAATATAAAACGATTACTCAAATTTATTAAATTATCTACATGCAAAGAGCTAAACACAATAGAGTAGTAGTACTGCCGCGCGAGTGTCATTTCTGTACAAACGCAATTGGTGATATTGATTATAAGGATGTCAAACTCCTACAGCGATTTACGTCATCATACGGAAAAGTTCTGCCGCGAAAAAAGACGGGAGTGTGTTCCAAGCATCAACGAAAACTTTCCCAGGCAATAAAGCGGGCGCGAATAATCGCACTGATACCATTTACAACACGGTAGCCATGCTCGCGATAAATGATTTGAAAGCAGGAAGGTACATCGTCCTCGAGGACGAGCCTTTTGTAATTATCAAGCATAGTTTTGTTAAAATGGGCCGCGGGCAGGGTGTGATGCGGACAAACGTACGAAATTTAAAGACAGGACAGGTGCTCGAGCGCTCTTTTAAGGGATCTGATAAGGTAGAAGAGGCAAACATTAGCCGCTCAAAGGCAAATTATTTGTATCAGGATGGTTCGGATTATTATTTTATGGACGCGTCTACGTACGATCAGTTTTTTGTATCCGAAAATCAGATCGGCAAGGATCGCATCAATTTTCTAAAAGAGAATCTTGAGGTGGATGTATTGAATTTTAACGATCTGCCGATAACAGTGGAACTTCCAAAGAAGGTCAAACTGGAAGTGACGAGTGCGCCACCGGGCATACGCGGTGATACCTCACAGGGCTCAGTAACAAAGAAAATTACATTGGAATCAGGTGCTGTTATTGATGCGCCTTTGTTTATTAATCAGGGCGAGACCGTAGAGGTCAATACGGAAACCGGAAAATACGTTGGGAAAGGTTAGTAATTTTTTATTCTCAAAAAAGACTCACGAAGTTAGCGGCGAGGTTTTTGATAATGAGGCAATGTATTCATATCATTGACATATCAATGGTTGTATCTTAAGATTATTTAATTATTGAACTATACATCCAAAAAAACTAGTAGGAGGTAAGGATGGGGCCGATAATTCTCATTTTTGTTCTTTTACATGCTTTGTCTTCCTACTGGCAATTACGAAAACAGCCAAGGGAAGCATTGCGTCAAGGTGATGCTACAGTAAGAATGTTCGTGCGTGTCGTGATATGCATCAAGGAATACGTAATACTGCCGGCAATCGTTCTCATGCTGCTCATGTACTCATTTGATAACTCGGCCATGCTGTGGCTGAAAATCGAATGGCTCGGGTTCGTATGGATACACATTGTTGGTTTGGCTTGCATTGTTGCGTCAATTCCATTGAAAGTGCGCGCCTACGCTGTCCTTGGAAAAAATTGGTCCGCCAGCCCAACAGTATATGAGGACCATTCGCTTATAACGGAAGGCCCGTATAAATGGGTACAACATCCCGTATATACAAGCAACATTATCATGTTGCTGGGGGCTTTCTTGGCGACAAACAGCATTACATTTCTGATAATGGGCGTCGTGTATTTTGCAACTGATGTTGTGAGGGGCAATGAGGAGGGGGAAAAGTTGGCCGAGAGGTTTGGCGAATCCTATACTCAGTATGTGGCAACAGTAGGAGGGTATGTACCGAAAGCAGTGACATTATCCTTTGTGTGCGTTGTTATCTTGTGCAATATCGTTGGCATAACTAATGAACTACTGTTCATCCTTACAGGATATTCGTTTACGGCGATGAGGTAGCTCCAATACTTTGTTCGATCATGTGACAAAGACAGCTCATACGGGTTGTCTTTTTTTTGTACCAAACTCAAAAATACCTCTCTGTCTTCGAGGTATTTTTATATCCAGTTTACGCCAGTCCGATTTTTTTCTTAACGATTTTTAGATTGCGCTTCGCGGCAGTTTGAGCTGTTTTACTTCCTTGTTTCAAGATTTGCTCTATCTTTTTTGGTTCCTTGATGAGTTGCTTTCGTCTTTTTCTGAAGGAGATAAATTCAGGAAAGTTGGATATTCTGTCAGCAAGCAGTTTTTTGTATTTGGAAAACTGTATTGATCCGGATTGAAGCGTATCGAGGAATTCACGGCGCTCCTTTTCCTTTGCGAAGATATACATGAGCATATAAAAATTGAACAGAGCCATGAATACTGCATATTTTTTATCCCCTAGTTTCTTTTTTACCTTACTAAGGTCAGCTTCAGAGTGGATTTCACGATCAGGAGGGAATGAAGTGGCAAGGTCTTTGAATTCTACATTAATTTCCTGCGTATTTTTCAGCAGCTCACGGATTACATCCTGCTCAGTTCCGGTTGCAGTTGGCATGGATTTTATCTTTTTTTCTATAACCTCAGGGGAATCACCGAGCCCAATGTAGGATTTTTTACCAAGGCTCTTCGACATTTTTTTTGTCGGATTAGTGAGACTCATTATCTTTGGGGTTGGGGTGATTTTTTCTTTCGGTTCAACAAGCACGTTTCCGTACCGGGTATTGAAGCTCCGCGCAATCAGTCGTGCAAGCTCAAGATGGGGGAGCTGGTCGAGTCCTACCGGTACGATATCAGCTTTGTAAAGAAGAATGTCGGCGGCCATCAGGACCGGATATTCAAGTAATCCCACGTTAAGATTTTGTGAAAATTGTTTTGACTTATCCTTGAATGTCGGTACACGCTCGAGCCACGACAGCGGCGTCGTGCAGTTGAGAATCCATGCAAGATCAGTGTGTTCGGGGACGAGTGACTGCAGCATGATCGTGCTTTTTGTCGGACTGAGGCCAGCAGCCAAGAAATCAACCGCTGTATCAAAGATACGCTGCTCAAGTTCTTTTGGATCGGGCCCCTCAGTCAGTGCATGATAGTCGACAATCCCGAACGTACAGGTGTAGTCCTTGTTTTTTTGCAGATCAAGCCACGTTTGGATCGCTCCAAAATAATTTCCAATATGGAGTTCGCCTGACGGCTGGATCCCTGAAAATACTATATGTTTCATAGATTCATTGTACTGTTTTTTTTACTCTCTGTATAGGGAGAGCCGGACGTTTAGGTTTTTTGTTTAATATTTGTATTATTCCTGCTTGACAATATAAATAAAAAAATGTAAGGTGATTTGATAGAAATAACATGCACATTATTTTCATAAAGGAGGTCTGCGATGACAGATCAGCCAAAAGAAAAAATCACAGCTGGGCCATTAGATGTGTTCATCATTCTGTTTCTCGCTGAAACAAAACGGTTTCATACATGCTATGCTTGTTACAGACCGCTTCCCGGCCAGCATGATACCCCTGTGGAAGAGCTGTCGATGGTACGGTATAAAAGCCAAAGTCATCACACTGCAGGATTTGAGACACTCCAGGAGGCACAGGGGAATATCAGTGAACTTCGTCGGACCTGGATTAATATCCCTGATGACAACGTGTTTGCTGACAAAGCGATCTGCACTGAATGGCCGGATTTTACCGAAACGGTAATAAACTGGAAAACGCATCCGCAAGATCATCCGCTGGGCTGCATAGGTCCGCAGATCACGAGTGCTGACGAGGTTACCGTAGAACGCATATGATGAATCGAATCCGAATCAAAAACAAAGCCGAGGTATGAAAACTCCGGCTTTATTATTTTGGGCATAGTAATAAAAAAGTACCCGCATCGACGTATTTGTCAATGCGGGGTACATGTCCGTTGTCCGTGGACTCCGACGGATCACGAGCGTTCAAGCCATCTCCGGTTCCAGTCAGCGGCCCGCTCTATTGCGGATATTAACCGTTTTGGTTCAATCACGCCGGTGGGCGCATTGGCTACTATGTCACGGACACCCGTCTGCATAGCATAGAGAACAAAGGTTGCTGTCGGGTGGTTGGCGGTCATTATGACCATACCCAATCCAGGTTGAGTCTCCTTGATGACCGCTTCCAGTTTGGGCCAGGGTCCAATGCAGTCGTCGCCAAGCAACAACACGTTGATACCACCTCGGGCTATCGTTTCCAACATCATTTCGTTGCTGGTTGCTGTGGTTACCGTCATGAACCCGAGCTCCTTCAATTGCAGAAGGAGCTTATTTCCCGGTACATCCGCGTCTTTACTGGCGACCAGAATACTGATTGTGGATCTTTCCAAACTCATGGTAAAATCCTCCTTCAATGATATGGGTGAAAAACTCTTAAATCATTTCGATATTATGTGCTGTTTTACTATGGTACTCCCTTTTTTTAATATTAGGTATTCGAAAAAATAGAACTAACAATTATATACTCAGTTTTTGATTTTGTCAAGAGTACACATAGTTTAGGGTTTATCGCACTAATGCAAAGAAAAAGCCCAGCATAAGCTGCCGGGCTATCGTACTGTGAATTGTTTCACGTCTTTGACGGAATAGTGACCTGTCTGTCGATCATGTGCGCGGTAATCAGCTCAACAACCTGGGCCGTCGAGAAGCATGCCCCTTTTGGATCGCCGCATTCAGCGCACGTTCCGAATATCATTAGAAATCCGGTTGCACGATCAATTTCACTCGCGCCTGTTATGTTGATTGTGGTGTGCATATTATCCATGCAGTTCTTATTCTTGCTCGCATCTGCCATGGTAAAATCCTCCTCATGTATTTTTTGTATTTTGAATTATTTTACCATACCTATAGTGTTTTTCAAAGTCAATAAAGCCGAGATATGATTACCCCGGCTTAATCATTATTTTTTTTGAATTTATACCTCGATTACTACCGGCAGGACCATCGGCCGCCGTTCAGTTTTCGAGAATAAGAATTGGCCGATCTTGTCACGGATCTGATTTTTAGTATACACTTCGTCAGCCTTCGTACGCGGCTCACGGTCACGGACAATTTCCTTAACCTTGGTTTTGACGCGATCAAGCAGCTCTTTATTCTCTTTCATGTAAATAAAGCCCCGAGAGATAATTTCTGGCGTCTCAACGAGTTTTCCTGTTTTCCCCTCAATGGTTACGATGACAACAAAGATGCCGTCCTCAGCCAGTGCCTGCCGGTCACGAAGTACGACATTAGAAATATCCCCAATACCGAGCCCGTCAACAAAGACGTAATCAGTCAGAACTTTTTTTGGCAGAACTTTCGGCTGCTGCCGTTGCATCAGCTCAAAAACTGAACCATTGTCAAGCACGAAAATGTTCTTCTTTGGAAATCCGCGCCTCTCGGCGAGCTTCGCCGTTTCTCTCAGCATAAAATGATTTGCGTAAACGGGCAGGAAGTATGTAGGCTTTATCTGCTTCATCACTTCGACGATATCCTCAGCGTTACTATGGCCTCCTGAGTGGACATTCATGATGTCGCTGTGGATTACATTATCACAAAGCCGGTAAAGGTTATCTTTGAGACGCTGAATAGTCCTCTCATTGCCCGGAATAACTGAAGACGAAAAGACTATCGTGTCTTCTTTTTTTATCTTAATGAATCGGTGATTACCGGTAACAATACGTGAGAGTACCGCATTACCCTCTCCCTGCGCACCTGTGCACATCACAATAATGCGTCTGTCGGGAAAAGAGCTAACATTTCTGATGTCAATCAGATTTTTTTTATTGATTTTTATATAACCAAGCTGTTTTGCAATTTCTACATTCATTTTCATGCTGTACCCGTCGATCGCCACCTTTTTGCCGATCTTCTGTGCGTATTCCATAACCTGACCGATTCGCTCAAGCTGTGATGAGAATGTTCCGATAATCACGCGTCCCGAAGCTTCCCGGATCAACTTCTCAAGATTTCTGTACATTGTTCGTTCTGGAACGCGTTCGGACGGATAGACGACTCCTAAGCTTTCCAGCATGAGTACCGACGGTTTTGGCAGTCTGCTGAGCTGGTTATATGTCACTGGTTTTCTGCCAATTGGATTTTTTTCATATGTCCAGTCGCCAGGGTGGATGACCGAACCAGCGGGTGTCTGCAGAGTGACACCGACTGCGTCCATAATTGAATGGTCAACAGGGAAATATTTAACGATGAATTGTCCCAATCGAGTTGTTTCGTGTACTGACTTAATGGTTACTGCCCTCAATTGTTTGACTGAACCTTTGTCATAATCTTCGAGTCGTCGTTTGATCAACGCAAGCGTGAGCGGTCGTCCATATATCGGCGGATAGCCAAGCTCTTTAAGCAGTATGGGAGCGGCTCCGATATGATCGAGGTGGCCATGGGAAAATATTACGCCTCTAATGCGTTTTTCTTTACCTTTAAGGTAATTGATATTTGGTATGATGTAATCAATGCCCGGCATGTCTTCCTCGGGGAATTGCATGCCCATATCGAGTATTACAATATCGTTTCCATATTCAAATACGGTCATATTCCGGCCGACCTCTTCTTGGCCGCCGATCGGTATAATCCGGAGTTTATTTATCTGCTTTTTTTTAGGGTAATATTTTATGTTTTTTTCTTGTTTCATTTTGATAATTTATTAGTTATTCTTGGTGCCGAGAAGAGGCTCCACGGGATTGCTCCCACACGGCTCTGAACCGTGTGTGTCTACCTGCCTACGCCTATGCCGAGAAGAGGAATCGAACCTCCACGGGATTGCTCCCACACGGCTCTGAACCGTGCGCGTCTACCAGTTCCGCCACCTCGGCGTAAACGTAGGCAGGCAAGTCTGCCAGTGAAGTTTATCCGCCGTTGGCGGACCGCCTCGGCATGTTATTCCCAGCCGAGTCGCGTTTTGACATACCAGTTGAGAATTCCATTCAGTCGGTCTGATGGAACCGTTATTCTTGTAATGGTGATACCCTTAATTTTTTCAGAGACGGGATAGTCATAGGCAGGGCTGTAGAGAAAAATTGCAGGTACCTCTTCGGCGATTATATTTTGAAAATCGATATATTTACTCGTCCGCTCTTCTGCGTTATCTGTCTGCCGTGCTTCTTCGAGAAGCTTGTCGACATCTTTATTATAAAAGTTTGAAAGGTTAAGCCCACCATCAAGGATTTGTGAGGAATGCCAAAATGGATATGGATCAGGATCAGATCCTAGTATTTCTCCGTAGAGAAACGTTTCATAGTTTCTTGGTTTAATGACTTCCTTATCAACACGAATCGGGTTCATGATTTTCAGCTCGATTCCCACGCCAATTGCTTCCCAGTTTTCCCGCATCATTTCCGCAGTCTTCAGGTATTCCGGCTGATCAACTGTTGTAAGCGAGAATTTCAGCTCGTTGCCGTCTTTTTGTCTGAGCCCGCCTCCTTCGGGAATTTTCCAATCTGCTTCTTCCAGAATCCGCGCAGCTTCCGCCGGGTCATATCCGTATTTTTTTATATCCTTATTATAACCGAGGAATCCATCAAGTATTGGGGCATCAATCACTTTTCCTTGTCCATGGAGTGCTTCAGCGAGAATTTTGTTTTTGTCGAGTGCGTATGCCAGTGCCTGTTTAAGCTCCTGACTTTTAAGTAATTCATTCTTCTGGTTTATGAAAAGGGCAGTATATTGCGGAAGTTGGAGAGAATGAATGATAATACCATCTTTGTCTGTAATTCTGGAACGATAGTCCGTCGGTATGTAGCTCAGTCCGTCTACATTTCCGGTTCGCACGGCTTCTGTTGCGGAATCAAAATCCGGATAAAATTTAAATGAGATTTTCTCGATATAGGGTTTCTGACCGTAGTAGTTTTCATTGATAACCATCACATAAGATTTGATATTTCCCGAACGGTCCTTAACAAGCTCTTTGAATTTATATGGGCCCGACCCAATCGGTTTTGTGTTATATTCCGCGAGTAGAAAATTACTTGGGGAAACATCATTCCATACGTGCGCCGGCAGTATGCCGATTGTTAAATTTGAGAGGAATGGAGCGAACGGCTCTTCCAGTGTAAAGGTGACAGTATGATCATCGACACGGGCTACAGAAACGCCGACAAAGTTGTTAATATAAGGACTTAAGTAGTCAGCATCAAGAATAATTTCAAACGTAAACAGGATGTCGTCGGCGAGGAGGGGGTTCCCATTATGCCATTGTACGTCTTTGCGTAAGCGGACCGTATATACTTTTTTATCTTCTGAAATTTCATATCCAGAAGCGATATTAGGCATCAGTTCCAGGTTTTCGTTATAAGAAAATAGGCTGCCATATAATAACGATGTCAGGTCGCGATCAACATCACTTTGAGCGAGTGCGGGATTGATATGCGTTGGCTGTCCTACGAGCGCCTCGACGTACGTGCCGCCGCTTTCTGGAAGATATACTATGTGTCGCTGGTAGTATCGGACGAGCAGAAATCCGAGACTGACGATAGTGAGTGCAATAAGCACTCTGAGAATTATCCTTTCTTTACTTGATATATATCGCGGTAAATATCTGATTTGCTGCCAGGTAGGAAAACGCTGCTTTGCTAACGAAAAAACGAGCTTCTTGTCGAGCTCTGCCTGGTCGATGAATGAGTCGGGAACATCGGCTGTTTTTTCACTGTTATCCGACTGCTTGCTAAGGCGGTTTATAATTTTTTTAAAAGATGGAAATTTAATATTTTTCACAATACACGTAGACCGTTATCAGTATTACTGACGGATCAGGACATTTGCAATAGCAACGCCAAAGAAAATTACACTTACGCCGATCGTTGAATAAAAAAGAATTTTATCGAATCCGCGTTTGGATTGGTATACATTTCCACTTTCTCCTCCTCCAAAAACCGATCCGAGACCGGCGCCCCGATTCTGAAATAAAATCACGATAACAAGAATTACCGCTAAAACGATTTGGATTATATTGAATATGTTTTCCATAGCAATTTTCGTTGCTGTTAGCTCAATATAGCAGGTATAAAAAAGTCCTTCTAAAACTGAGAGCAACCTCAACGGTATCAGATTAGGGGTTACTTGTCAAGCGGAGTACTATGAGTACTTTTTTTGACAATCAGTTCCTGCAGTTTTTTTACTGATGTGCCGCTTTTCTTCATCGTCGGACGTTTTTTCTTGTCCCGAAGCGAGGAACGCTGCTCTATGTTTTTTTGTATCAGCTCGGGGTCAACTTTTTTTAATTTCATAAGTGCTCATGGATTATTTTAGCCTGTTTTTTCCCAACTACGTTACCGAGCGCAGCCATAGATGCTTGGCGAATTGCATCGACTGATCCAAATTTTTTTATGAGAATTTTTTTACGTTGGGGACCGATGCCGGGTATGCTGTCAAGAGCTGACCGTTTTGTCTTGCTGCCATGCGAGCTCCTGAAGTACGAAATTGCGAAACGATGCGCCTCATCCCGTATTCTCTGGATAAGGTAGAGGGCGTCTGATTTTTCCGGAATATTGATCGGTGCGCTTTTACCCGGAAGATAGATGTCTTCCTGTCGTTTTGCGATTGCAATAATTGGAACTTTCAGGGATATTTTTTTTCTGACGATATTAAGCTGTCCCTTACCGCCATCTAAAATTATGAGATCAGGTGGTGGCCATTTTGATTTACCAGTTCGTTGAAATCTGCGTGCGACTACTTCAGCCATCATCGCGGGATCATTGCTTCCCTGAACCGTTTTAATTTTAAATTTTCTATACCACCGCTTATCTGGTACTCCGTCGGTGAATACCACCATGGATCCGACGGCTGTCTCGCCCTGGATATTGGATATGTCAAACGCCTCAATTCGGCGCAAAGGTGATTTCAGCTTGAGGTAGCGTCGGAGGTCATCGAGTGCCCGTTTTACTCTCAGGTTATCACGTTCCCATGAAGTTTTTTGCTGATGTATATATGCTGACGCATTTTCTTCTCCGAGTTTGATATAGTGTCGCTTTTGACCTCGCGTCGGTACAAATATTTTTATTTTTAAGGCGTTTTCTATAACCGTTTTTTCTGGAATCGGTTCACCAGTGATAATTTGCTGTGGCGTATCAGTGACCTGTGGATAGTATTGCTTGATAAATGCCTGCAGGAGGGCACTATTTGCCTGACTCGCCGTATTTTTTAGAATGAAATTTTGTTTTCCGAGAAGCCTGCCGTTTCGGACCGTAAAGAGGTTGATTGCCCCGATAGCCCCCTCGCAAACAACGCTGATTATATCGAGATTTTCATTTTTCGTTGATATTACCTTTTGTTTTTCAATGACACGATCGATAGCCCGGATTTTATCTCTGTACTCAGCGGCTTTTTCGAAATCCTTTTTATTGGCGGCTAATGTCATTTTTTCCCTTAAATCACGCTGTACATCGTCATAATTCCCTTTAAGGAATGTTATTATCCTATTAATGGTTTTTTTATATTCATCTTTATTTTGCGGTCCAAGTAATTCAGGATATCTTTTTAATAGGTATTGAAGCTGGTGGCCCGCCGGAGCTTTCGTAAAATTGCGATGAGGGAACAGCCGGCGAAGCCAGTGCAGGGTTTGTTTTACCGCGGACGAAGATACCGTTGGACCGAAGTATTTTGAACCGTCCTTCGTTATTCGGCGAACCGAGAAGACGCGCGGAAAGTCTTCTTTTACCGTTATCTTGATATAAGAAAAATTTTTATCGTCCTTGAGATTGATATTGTAATGCGGTTGATGTTTTTTTACGAGTTCCGATTCGAGCAGGAGCGCTTCGGTTTCCGATGAGGTGATGATGTATTCGATTTTTTTAATTTTACCCACCATTATCTGCTTGTCCGGTGCGAGCTGGGAGGATTTTTGAAAATAGGAAGAAACGCGGCTTCGCAGGCGATTTGCCTTGCCGATATACAGGATCGTCCCGGAAACATCTTTCATCATATATACTCCGGGTTTTTGGGGGATTGAATCGATTTGTTGTAGTCTGGCCGTACTCATAGAATCAGTATAACACGTGTGTTCTCACGTTCACTATTGACAAAATGCGATTTAGTGTATATACTACTTGGTTAAATAGAGAGTGTAATCGTTCATTGAGAGAAGGGAGTTCCCATGTTATTCAGAATAATATTTGTTTTGCTGGCAGTAATCGCGTGTGCCTGCGCGCCAGTGCAAGCACAGGAAAAGATACCTGAGTTCGTAAAAGAGCGCGTAGCATTCAACAGTGGATTCAACGCGACTTTTATCAAAGATCACGTTGAAAATATCTGCTGGGGCGTCATAAGCTTGGGGAAATTGAAATCCAATTTTATCGCTTACCAGATCACTACCAAGGATCTCATAGAGGCGAATCTTGCGTCCGACACTGCCGGGCTACCGATGATGTACAGGATATGCATCGAGATCGATACATCTCTGACTGAGCCGGACATCCCACAACCTATGTGGGATTCATGGACATTCGATGTATTTGGTGAAAACAGGACCGCAATTCGTGTTATTCTCGAGTTCAGGCAGTTGGAGAAGTGCTCACTTGAAGTCAAGGTCGGCAAAGTTACTGAGGTTTTGGTCACTCTCCGGAGCGACGCAACCGTTCAGTACTTCACAAATTTCGAGTGACGCTCGTTCAACAAAACGATTTATGCAAAGGCCATCCTTAAACCACAGGATGGCCTTTATTATTGTATTCAATAGCATCACTTGACGTCTCTTGACAGTGGGTGTATACTGAGCTTCGTATTTTTACCCTGTTAATATCCCTGCTTGGGAAGCTTTATGAAACCAACTGATCCAAAAATTACCGTCAGAGGAGCGCGGGTACACAACTTAAAAAATATCAATGTAGACATACCGCGGGACAAACTCGTGGTTATTACCGGTATCTCCGGTTCTGGCAAATCGTCACTCGCATTTGATACGATTTATGCTGAAGGACAGCGTCGGTACGTTGAATCTCTCTCGGCATATGCGCGTCAGTTTCTCGGACTCATGGACAAGCCTGATGTCGACCGAATCGAAGGGCTCTCCCCGGCAATTTCTATTGACCAGCGTTCAACATCCCATAATCCCCGTTCGACCGTGGGAACCGTTACCGAAGTATATGATTATCTTCGGCTATTATTCGCCCGCACGGGTATTCCGCACTGTCCCCAATGCGGAAGAGTTGTTTCACGCCAGACTGTTGACCAGATTGCAAAGCAGGTTATGGCGCTTCCGCAGGGAACTCAGTTTATCATCCTAGCTCCCGTTATTCGAGATCAGAAAGGGGAGCATAAAAAAGTTATATCCGAGGTACGAAAAGCGGGATACGTCCGTGTGCGATTTGATAATACGGTGTATTCAATCGACGAAGCAGAAGATTTACGCGTCGATAAAAAAAAGAAACATAATATCGAAGTAGTCGTTGATCGGCTGACGAATGATGCAGAACTCGAAAAAGGCCGGCTCAAAGAGTCACTCGAGTCCGCACTTGAGCTTGGAGACGGGCTGGTCATCATACAGCAGACCGAGGACGAAAAGGATATTTTATTCTCAAAACATTTTGCATGTCCGGACTGTAACATTAACTTGCCGCCCATTGAACCGAGAAATTTTTCATTCAACAGCCCCCATGGTGCCTGCCCGGAATGCACCGGACTTGGCACCCGTCTTGAGATTGATCCTGAGTTTATCATACCCAACCCGCGTCTGACAGTTGCCGAAGGCGCAATACGGCCGTGGGCACGGACGTCAGCTAATCAGGCGTGGTATATCCGGTTTCTCGAAAAAGTCGCGGCAGCACATAAATTTTCCCTGAACGTACCGGTTAAGGATTTATCAAAGAAACATCTTGATATCATATTAAACGGTTCAGGCAACAAAGAGTATACGATGGAATACAGCAGTGATCGTTTTGAAGGAGAGTTTACAAGAAATTTTGAAGGCGTGATACCGAATCTCATGAGACGGTATAAGGAAACAAAATCTGATTATATCCGCTCTGAGATCGAGAAGTATATGCGCATACTGTTGTGTCCGGAGTGTCTCGGTAAACGACTGAGGCCGGAAGTCCTTGCCGTTACGGTTGCCGATCACTCAATTGCTGATATTGCGGACATGACGGTCGAAGACGCCCGCAAATTTTTTCGTGAATATAAACCGAAAACAGAAAAAGAAAAAGTTATTTCTAAGCAAATACTGAAGGAGATTTCAGCACGGTTGCAGTTTTTACACAATGTTGGACTTGATTATTTAACGCTCAACCGCGCGGCATCAACGTTGGCAGGCGGTGAAGCACAGCGGATTCGTCTCGCTACGCAAATAGGTTCGTCGCTTGTGGGAGTTGTCTATATACTGGACGAGCCGTCGATTGGCCTCCACCAGCGTGATAATGAAAAATTAATCGCGACATTGCAGATGTTAAAAGCGCTTGGTAATACCGTGATTGTTGTTGAACATGATGAGGGTACCATACTCGCGTCAGACCACGTAATTGATATTGGTCCTGGTGCAGGGGAGCATGGCGGTAAAGTTGTCGCTGAGGGCACTCCTGATGAAATAATGAAGAATAAAGATTCACTCACCGGTAAATATATTTCAGGTAAATTGTCGATTCCGACTCCGATCAAGTGTCGTCCGGGCAATGGCAAGCGTCTCGTCATCAAAGGTGCAGAAGAGTTTAATTTGAAAAAAATTGATGTTGACATTCCACTCGGTACGTTTGTCTGTATTACCGGCGTGTCGGGATCAGGTAAGTCAACATTAATGACTGACATTCTCGCAAAGGCTCTGGCGCAGAAATTTTATAATGCAAAAGATACCCCCGGTAAGCATAAGGTCATTGAGGGTATTGAGCATCTTGATAAGGTTATTAACATCGATCAGTCGCCAATAGGCAGAACGCCACGGTCAAATCCGGCAACGTATACTGGATTGTTTACCTATATCCGTGATCTTTTTACGCAGGTTCCTGAAGCAAAGATACGCGGGTATGGTCCGGGACGGTTCAGCTTTAATGTAACCGGCGGCCGTTGTGAGGCATGTGAAGGTGATGGCCTGGTAAAAATTGAAATGCAATTTTTACCTGATGTATACGTTGAGTGTGAGGAATGTAAAAGCAAACGATACAATCAGCAGACATTAGAGATTCACTACCGCAATAAAACGATATCCGACATCCTTGAAATGACCGTAGAAGAGGCAAGGCACTTTTTCAAGAACCAGCCGGCAATTTTTAACAAGCTCAAAACGCTGTTTGAGGTCGGTCTCGGTTATATCCATCTCGGGCAGTCAGCCACGACGTTATCCGGCGGCGAAGCTCAGCGTGTAAAACTTGCGACTGAACTGTCGCGCCGTGCAACCGGCAAAACGCTCTATATTCTTGATGAGCCGACAACCGGCCTTCACTTCGAAGATGTAAAGCGGCTGCTCCAGGTTCTCAACAAACTTGTCGATAAGGGTAATACGGTTCTCGTAATTGAGCATAACCTGGATGTTATCAAGTCAGCCGACTGGCTTGTGGATCTCGGGCCTGAAGGCGGGGACAAAGGCGGGGAAGTTGTTGCTGCCGGACCACCACAGACTGTCGCGAAAGTACAGAAGAGTTATACCGGACGCTTCCTCAAGGAAATGTTGAGCAAGAAATAGGATGGTTTATTAAAAACCGAGGCATGTGTGTCTATTGGCGTGTTTTTGCTATACATAATCGTTTGTATTAATGAGGTTATTGTAGCCCTTGACAGTAATGTATATATGCGATATGATTTCAGAAATAAAAAA
>SDBT01002755.1_pt1 | contig 30798 bp, 54 predicted proteins | sample 2277101 | NCBI WGS metagenome assembly SDBT01 (sample SAMN10404973, study PRJNA504765) | marine sediment metagenome | isolation source: marine sediment core GS10_PC15, 103 cmbsf | place: Arctic Ocean: Southern Knipovich Ridge | collected 2010 | reverse complement strand
TTCATTTCAAGTAGCCGATGATGCAACGGAAACTTGGGCCTCCTGTAAGCATTGTGGCGCAAGGACTGAAGGAATCGAAGACTCATATAGTAATCACGCAGGCGCAGCGAGTGAATGGAATGCCCGTCCTTTAGATGACCAACTCCAGCAGCAGCGAGAACAAATAGTTCACCTGGCAAGAGTGCATCTTTGCGACTGGTGTTTGAAGGGTTCGCCAGCCGGATATAATATAACTGACGGCAAATCTGACGGGATGTTATACCATCGAGTTGACGATGAGCCTGTTGAATGTGGGGCATCAAGATTTATAGCCATCCTCAAAGAACTGGAGGCCACGTGACTACAAGACTAGAAAATCTTGCGCTTGAAAGAATAGAACTACTGCTCGACAACGTATCAACAGGGATTTATCGTATTCATATTTTAGATAGAGGAGAATCTGAAGTTCTTAAAAGTAACCCAGCGTGGTTTATCAACAAGACTAAGGAAAAAGTAGAAAAGATAGATAAATTAATCACAGAAGCAAAGAAGTGGACAAAAGCCCTCGCAGAACTAGAGGCCACCGATGCCTAGCATACAAGAACAGGTCGAGCAGTTCCGGCAGAAATTCCAGCCATCCCCGCTTACGGATATGTGCGAGTTTGATACCTTTGCGAAACAATACTACGCCCTTCTCCGCAAAATTGTAGAGGAGTGCTGTGACTGCACGACGATGGCCTATGAGGAAGATGCTATCCGCGACCGCTTCGCCGGGCTGTTTGATAAATGACCGAACCGAACGTCATTACCCATGGCAAAAAAGGCAACGGCTGGCTGTCGCTTACGGACCTGCAATTCTGCGAGGACGTTGCGGCGGCCATAAACCGAGATCCCAACCGACGGGCGGTGGTCAAGCGAAAGAGCAACTGCTGCCGGGTGGTGGACTTTTCGAGACCGATCCGGGTAGCAGCTCATAAAACAACAGCATGCCACGGGACAATCATTGGCTGGGAGCCGATGGCACATAATCTATAACCTGGAGGCAAAATAATGGCAACAAGACCAAAACAACGCAATTCAGTGGCAAGATTTGCCCGTAGCATGGAGGTAGTTTTAAAGCAAAATGATCGGAAGGGTGGATGGAGTAATTTATCAAAAAACTCTATGTTTAATTCCCTCACAAGTGAAGTCTTTGAATTACACGAGGCAATAATTAAGGGTCAATTAGGACCAGAGATAACTAAGGAATGCTGTGATATTGCAAATTACGCAATGATGATAGCCGACCGATATGGTTGCGAACTGAGGGCAAAATGAACAGACTTGGGAAAAATACGAGGGAATTATTATTCTTTTTTGGGTTGGTGATTGTCTTTTCTATTCTTATAGCGGCAGGCACAATTATTATCCCTTCCCTTAAAGGTTGGGGGTCTGCATTCACATGGGCGCTTGCTTTCTGTCTAACCTATTACGGTGGAAAATATGCAGAGAGGCATTGGGCAGAGGTGGCAAAATGAACGCATAGCCGTACTACTACTTCTCGCCCTCTTCCTGCTGGGCGCAAGCGCATGCCCTCTAGTATCCCAATCAACTCCCTTGACTCTGGCTTGGAAAAGGTATAACGTCGAGTATGTTTAAGCTCAGAAGCATATCAGCATTCATCAACTTGCCTTGGCCTCTGGACACTCGCCTAGTGCTTGTGGGCTTAAACACCACCAGGGGCCTTGGCATTTTTTGAGTTTATAGTATGGGCAGAGAACCTTACTTTCCGTTCTATTATAGCGACTTCTTTGTCTCAGTTGCAGAGATGACCAACGCTGAGGTTGGCGCTTATATTCGACTGTTAATAATTCAAGCAGAGTCTGGTAGTGTCCACGCAGACCCGGAGCGCCACCCAATTAGGTATGATGGTGAATGGGAAACATTAAAAACCAAGTTCCCGTTGTGTGAAGGTGGTCGCAGGAGAAATCCACGTTTACATCAAATCATAGAAGATCGTAAGGTTTATTTGGAAAGCCGCCGGAAGTCTGGGTCTAAGGGCGGTAGGGCAAAGTGGATTTCAGATGATAAAAAACGCAATGAAGCCACTCGCTCCGAACGCCTAGCGGAAGCCAGGCGTCTTGCTACCCATTTGCCAGCGGAATGGGAAGAGATGAAAGAATATTTTGATTACACCTGTCTTGTTTGTGGGAAAAAGGAACCTGAAATAGAAATAGTTAAAGATCATATAGTCCCACTCTATCAAAAGGGTAGCGATGGTCTTGATAATATTCAACCTTTGTGTAGAAGGTGTAACTCAGTAAAAGGGGCAGACAATATAGACAGGCGACATATAATGCCTGACAAAATGCCTAGTGAGTTCCTAGCAAAATGCCTGCCCTCCACCTCCACCTCCACCTCCACCTCCACTACCATTAGCACTGCACCTGCAATTAATGAATATTACTTGGCTGTCGCCAAGCGATACCATGAACAACAGAGAGAGTATTTTCCTGATAAATCAGTTTTGAAGAAGGGGGGGAGTAGTCTAGACGCTGACGGTGCTGTTGAATTGGAGAAATTCGAGCGTATTGACGGTTGGGCTTACGAGAAGATAGTTGATGTACTGAAAAGGGTGCTAGATGATCCTGAATGGCGCAAAAACATTATTTCGTTGCGAACCGTGAGGCACAAAGGGAAAAATGGCTGCATGAAATTGGAGAATGCTGATACTTATGCTAAGGCGGCTCCAGGGAATTTCTTCGACGGTATAGAAAACGTACTGAAGGAGGCCTTCCCAAATGCAGATTAAGGATTTCGAGGCAGAGATAGGGATATTGGCAATGGCATACCCAAGCGTTTTTCCAGATAGCGCAAAAAAAAGAGGCTCAATGATAATAATTTGGTACGACCATTTTAACCATATCCCGAAAGATATGTTCGCCAAGGCTTCCAAATGGTGCCGGGAGCATGAACGGTTTTTATCTATTGCATCTTTAAGAGAGTCCATTGTCGCTGTCGCCAACGTACCTGATGCATTTGAAGTTAGAGTAGAGTTGAACGGGAGAGACGAGCAGGAACCATCTCACCCAATAGCAAGGCGGATTTATGATATATTGGAGCTGAAGTGGATTGATTCTATCCTCGATGACTTTGCCTTTGAGCGAGAATACAAGAGAGCAAGGGAATGGTGGGTTGAAATAATTACAAAGCCAGAGAATGTAGAATTGCTTACTATTAAAGAATGGCCGCAAATAAAGGGAAGTGGACGGATACCCGAGCCTCTGGCTTTTATTGGCGAAGACGACGGGGCAATACCCGAAGAGGTTAACCAAACCGTACGGGACTTGGGCAAAAAACTATCAGTCAACGCCTAAAATGGCCGAAGGCTGGATAACCGCCCGACGGTGGGAAGACGAGGAGGCTGATGATGGATAGCCAATTCCTGCGAGAACAATTAGCGGAGTATGCTCATATCGCTTGGTCTGGCTGGATGGAGTATCTATTTGAGAAATCAATATCGAATAGTGATGGGACAGTAACAATCCCTAAATGGGCGGTTGACCGCTGGTCAAAACAATGTAATACAATTTATGGAGAACTACCAGATGAAGAAAAGGAAAGCGATCGCCATGAGGCTGATAGAATGATTGTCATAATCAAAGCAGCCCCCAAATGACCACCGCAGCCCCTAACCAGCCCTGGCAGCGCAAGGAAATGATCGGGGACGCTACGCTTTATTTGGGGGATTGCCTGGAGATTATGCCTACGCTGGGCAAGGTGGAGGCGGTGGTTACTGATCCTCCGTATGGGGTAGATAACAACTGTAACTATATGCGTTTTACTGGTGGTCTTGCAGAAGAACATCAAAACAAATATGAACAAATATTAAATGACGACAAGTCTTTTAATCCGACCCCGCTCCTTGATTATAAAGAAATAATTCTATGGGGTGCAAATTACTACTGCAGATACATCCCGCTTGGTTCGTGGCTTGTATGGAAGAAAAAAAGAAAAACAGCACTTGGGACATTTATGAGTGATGCTGAGATTGCATGGATGCGAGGCGGGACAGGCGTATATTTATTTGAACATGAATGGAATGGCTTTATGCGTGATTCTGAGCGTGGCACAGCATATCACCCAACACAGAAACCCGTAGCCTTGCTCGAGTGGTGCATAGGAAAAATAAAATCCCAAACCATTCTTGATCCATACATGGGCAGTGGCACAACGGGCGTGGCCTGCGTCAACCTTGGCCGCAAATTCATCGGAATTGAAATTGATGAGAAATATTATGAAATTGCGTTAAAGCGGATAAACCAGGCGGAGAGGCAGGGGCGGTTGTTTGAGCCGCAGCCCAAGGTGGAGCAATTAGCAATATGACTGTTCTGGCTACTTGAAGGAGGAAAGTAGAATGCCCGAATCTAATCCTTTTGGAATTAACTGGCGATTAATTGAACAAATCAAGATGTGGACTCACCACTACAAGCATATGGGGCTAACACAATACAAAATATGGGGTCTAATTGAACGCCGTAAAAGAAATGGCAAAATCTACAGTGCCCCACTAGAGGAAGTTTACAAGCCATGACCCGTGACTACACCTGTTGCCCCGGTGATTACATCCCCTGCCCTGAGTGCGATGCACCGGGCGGGCCGGACGGTGTAATCCGTGCCCGGGGCGTGATGACCGACCGGGAATACAATGACCGGCGCTGTAATGGGTGCGGGCACCTGTGGGCCATTGGGGACACGCTGGAGTTGCCGCTGGGGGAGCCGGAGAAGCCTGCGCCTGGCGGAGTTGGCGTTGAGAACTACGACTTCGGGGATGGCTGGGAGCCTGACCCAGGATCGAGTGTACCGTTTTAACGAAGGAGGTTAGCAATGGCGAAAGAACGATGCAGTGGGCGAGTTAGAAATAAAGGGACGTGGCCTAGTTTCCATCATTGTTCCCGCTATGGCATTGTGCAGCTGGAGGGCAAATGGTATTGTAATCAGCATGATCCTGTGGCCGTAAAAAAGCGTGACGATGAACGGGATGCAAAGTATGAAAAAGAATGGGATAAAAAGGAGGAACATCGGCGCAGAGATGCGGCTATGAAACAAGCCTGCGACGGCATCTCGACCGATGACCTGGAGCGTCTTGCCCCTGGTGATCTGGCAAGGTTTTTAGCAAAGGAGGGAAAGCATGAGGACTGACCGCAAGCAGGAAGTGATAAACTTCGAGACGTTCCGCTCGATATTCAACGAGGAATGGTATAGGGTTGTTGCGGGGGAAGGTATTGCCGGGCGATTTGCTCTTAAAAACTTCTACGACCGCATAGCCCCGCCTGTGGCCAGGGAGTTTCCGGAGGAGGAGATACGAAAATATTTTAGGGATAAATTCTTTGGCGTTGGGAGTATAAAGCCTCAGTGGATGGATGAATTTATTGCTGTGCTCAAGCGCCTCTGGGAAGGAGACCATATTGCGGGGGTGCGCGAAAAGGTCTACGAGGGCCGGGACAAAGCGTTGAAGGACTTGATTCTTGATGCAGACTTGTGGACCGAGGAGGGACTGTTCCGGCAGATCAAAATTCTCTTTGAAGGCCAGGAGCCGCGAGAGGGCGACAATCCGCCAGATGGGGGACTTGAGCAGGAGAAGCCGGTAAATAATCTCGAGGGCGGTTTGTGGGTTTTGACGGGTGCCACCAGCAGCCAGGAGCGACAGGACGAGAAAAATAGGGCTATTAGCCGAGGGCTTGCCAAGATGCAACACGACGCCAACAAGGGCACCTGCAAGACGCGCGGGGGGAAGATGAAGAAAGGCAGAATAAGGATGGGGGCCTCTTACTGGCAAGATTTTAGCGGGAAGAAATGGCCTGAAAATCCTAGTGATGCGAACCTAATATTTGACATCGGCCCTCTTGACGCCAGGCACAAAAGGTACACATGCACAGCTGTAGGGCATGGCGTAACCGGAGGGGCGCACAAAGACTACGGTTGTGGCTCCCTCTTCGTTAAGGAGGAAGATATAATATTCACCTGCCCCAACTGCGGTGGCACCGGGGAGTGCCGGCACAAGGATGTGAAACACATTGGCGGGTGTCTTTATTGCCCTGACTGCCGCCAGTACATAAATGACCGGCGTAGTGGGGTTGAAAGGAGAAAGGTGGAATCAGCCCGGCGTATTCATCCAGACCGACGCAAAGCGGGACCAGGCTAGGTGCCAGGATGCCCGCCTAAAGCCGCCCCAAGGGGCTGGGGCAACTTTATGGGCTTAGGCGGGGCTAGGTATGGGTTCAGGGTTTTAGTGCGATGATGGCTGTTTTAGGATTAAATAACGGAATGTCCTAGTTTGTGGTAGCATTTATCAGGGGATTTCTCTATAAAAACAACTATTGTCCCCATGCTTCGCTTGTTTATAACTTTCAGGTCGGTAACGATGTTCTTTGACAGTGTGCATCTTTTCATCTCTAGAGCATAAATCAACCAATTTAGTAGCACAGAGGAAGATGAATCCCATGCGTGGGTTTCTGGTGTCATTCCTCTGTGCAGGCTTTTGGTTGAGCCGTTGCTCGAATGAAATCGAAATCCACGCATTTTATAAGGGGAACACTATGAAGACACTATTAATTCTCATCCTTGTCATACCGTTATGGGGTCAATACGATGCTTTGAATCAATTTTTAGACAATATCCCAAGTATGTTAAATGAATTGAGCAAAACACTTCGTGAAGAAGAAATGCTGGAAATTCAACGGCAACGGCTTATTAACGATCAAAAACGTCTGGCACTTGAACAACAACAGTCAAGACAATCTCATATAAACCGACCGCAAGTACCAGTTGAACAACCCTCCCTATCAATAAAAGGGATTGTTCTAGTCGCTGATTTAGAAGGTATGGCACCTGGCGAACATAGATACCTAAAAAATAAGACCGACGATTTATATTTGTTTGATACTAATAAGGACGGATTAAATAACCTGGCCGCATTAGATAGGGATGGAGATAAATTAATTGATATGATTGTATTTGATCGGAACGCCGATGGCCTCATTGATCGGCTGGTTAGTGACATGGATAATAATTGCACGCTTGAATTTTGGTTGTTTGACAATAACCTTGATGGCAAATGGGATAAAATTGGAATAGATACGGATTTAGATTATAATCCTGATTATTACATGGATCATGACAACACCCATATAGACCCTATAGAAATTGGAAAAATATGGTGAGAGGATATTAATTCTCTTCCCCTTTATCTTCATTATCAAAGTCTGTGAACTCTAGTTGTCTATCGAAAGCTCTCCTGAATAAACGCAGAAAATGACTTTTATTGGGTGAAACTCTCATAAGAGTAGTTGTTGAAGTAAGTTGTTTTTCAAGATGTGGCACTCCTAATTCATCTGTAAGGCTTTGGTGTAATCTAGCTTTGTATCGACCTTTTGAATCTATGGGAGTTATACGCTTGAGCTCAGGCAAAACACCACGAGGTAGTTTGTTATAAACGAGCTGATTGGTCAACTTGCCTACATATAATGGCCTCTTGACAGATAGCGGACTATATTGCCATCCCCACAGCCTAAACATTTCTTTATAAAATTCATCCGGGAACCTTTTAGTCCAAGGGAGAAGTTCAGGCGCTATGTATGCTTCAAGAATGCGATGAAGCTCCATCTTATCTCGATCTTCTTGATAGCCCGTTGCTTCATCGACGAGAGCAATAATACCAACACGAGCGAATCCTCTTAATAAAACCTCCGCTCGTTTGGCTATAGGAAGTTGTTGTTTTTGTAGCACATTCGCTTCTTTTGCTGCCAATACCGCTTCGCATATATCAGCCAAAATTGTGGCTTCATATCCATAGGCACGAAAGCCTTGAACAGGGCGAAATAATATGGGTTTGACGGTCACAGACACTAACTTACTATCTATAAAGGGTTTAAGTATCTTGCCATCAACAAATTTAGCGAGACGGTCACCGCCTATACTAGCAGAACTACCCCTTGACATGCCCAACGCGTTTAACATGCCTGACTGAGATAATACACGGCGGCCATCTTCAAGAACATAACTTTGTATTTCGATTTCACCGATTTTAAGAGGCCCCTTATGAGTAGCCTTGGGTAGTTTCTCTGTCATAGCTAAACTCCTAACCCTTTGCCGACTGTTACTTCAAAGAGATTATCTATATCTCTATTATTGTGTCTGAAACAGAACTCCGTTATGTATTTGGGCAAGTGTCGAACACTCACTTTGTGATACTGTCCAACTATGCCTCGTTTTAATAGTGCCCAGAAAGATTCAACGGAGTTAGTATGGTAAAGACCATCGACATACCAAACCTGGTGATTGACAGTTTCGTGAGGCAGAATCCTTGAAATCCCTAAATAGCCTCGATATTCGTCTGTTACTAGGAGCGCATTGTCCACGTCCACATTCTCACGTACCAGCATTGATAACTTTCTGTAAGTAAGATCACCCCGCTTAACTGCTTTTGCTACAATATTCCCTCCGCGCTCTACCATACCAACAACTGGTGTTTTGCTTGTGCCACGCCCACGTTTAATATCTCTTGATGTCCCTTTCCGTGGTTTCCCGCCAATAAAAGTCTCATCCATTTCGACAATCCCTGTCAGTAAATCGCGCTGTCCCTTATCTAACATTGCCTCTCTTATTTTCATCCCTATTCGCCAAGCGGTATTGCGGTGTACTTTAAGATCGCGCCCCAACTGCCTTGAGGATATGCCTTTTTTAGCGTTCAGAATAAGCGCAACAGCTAACAACCATTTCTGTATAGGCAGGTGCGTATGATGAAAAATAGTTCCCACAGTAACACTATAGCTCGTGTTGCAGTTGTTGCAGTGGTGACGTTTCTCTTTCGGAAGGGCTGTCGAGTTAGTAGATTTGCAGTAGGGGCAAGTAGGCTTATCTTGCCATTTTACAGACTCAAGATATTCTATACAACTATCTTGATCCGGGAATTGATTGAAAACTTCTATGATGTCCATAACTTGATCCCCTTATATCGTGATGCTAGGAGAAATTACTAACGGGATCAAGAGAAGTCAAGTAAAATCTCTACCTTTATCTAGGACATTCCGTTATGATAATCCCCAGCATTACGACACTGAATATAGCCAACATGAAAAATATTAATCTCATGTCATGTCTCCCTCCCGTGCTTGGCGATTGCGGTGCTGGCCTGCTTGGATGCAGAGCCTAAAGCAACCATCGTCCCAATGGTGCGAGACATCTTAACTCCTTCGCTGGCGATAATGAGTAGTGCCAACGCTTTTACCAGCTCCCCCTTGTCCTGGCGGAGCTGGGTCAGCTCCTCGTGCATTTGGGGAGCTGCAATAATAAGATTTTGGTTGGCAATCCCTACTCCTACTGGCTGACCACTAGGTGTAAATTCAATCGGTTTGCCGATTTCTTTATCACCGATAGTTAGCATCCCGTAAGTGATTTTCCACTCATCGGCAGATGTTGGTAGGTACTGTACCAGCTCCTCGGCCTCTGCTTCGGTTATCTTGGGTAGTGTCATCTTATTCCCTTTCTTGGTTAGTTCGTGCCAGCCCGGGAGTCGAACCCCGGCGGATACCGTACTGGCTAGAATGAGGGTTTTAAGCCCCTGTCTGTTGGTAGAGAACCGGGGAAGTAATCCATCCCCATGTCGTGTACGTCAGCCTTCTCATATCCAAGGGGCCGAAACTCGTCAATGTCCTCGATGCTTGGTGCCCCCGGACTGTCAAAGAGTACGATTTCCTCTTTGATAACATTGGGATTTGATTCGTCACAATAGTGTATTATGTATGCCATTGTTCTACCTCTTAGGTGTTAGGTTATCGGGTTATTATGATTTATCTAGGATGAAGTGGATAGCCTGCTTTAATTCGCCTATTGCGTCATCAATATGGGAACAAGCTCTTGATTGTTCATTATCTGCCCACTCCTCTAGGGAGATCGCGATTTTTGCTTTTGCTAGCCGCAACTCTGAAATCATACGGCTGGCAGTGTCTAGCGCCCTATCCTGTGATAATTGCTTTCTATCCATGATCCCCCTCTCCTGTTTAATGGACTAATTCTTTAATGGCGTCTTCTAGCATCCATAGGCTTTTGTAGTCTTTATCGTCCATAGATGACCATAAACCCTCGTGGTCTATGATAGTAATGATGTGCTGCTTATAGTCTCTACCAAGGAACCTGAACCCCCGGATATTATCATTTAGGTAAAAATTGTCCATCAATGTTTTAACGGTTACGGACAAGGTCATCACGTCACCCCGGAGATTAAAGGCGGTAAAGAAGTGAGTTCCCTCAATCTTCATGATTCCCCCCTGATGTAAGAATACCCCTGACGCCAGGTTGTGAATGCGACATGGCCGACTGGCCCGGTTGCTCCCAGCGCCAAGGGTAATTAGTGATTGTTGGTTTTAGCGTCGCATTCACGGTCACAACTTAGGCAAGCCGCTATCAGGGCACAAGGGGAATCAACACACTTTTCAGGCTAAAGCAGAATACATGGTCTTAATCTTGTACGCCCCTCTCTTAGATGTTATACATCCCTCTGAAAGGATGTTATAGGTGTTGAAGATTATCCTTGCCTCTAATCCCCTTAGTATCTAATTTAACATGGATGCTAAATAATACTAATGCTTAATGAAGGGTAAGTGTCTGTGAAGAAAGTAATATCTATTTATTACCTTCTTAATCCCAGTGGATGTTAGGGATGCTATGGATGTTATCCACCTTAGGATGTTATAGATGTTAGGGGATGAGGTGGGTCTAAGTATACTTGGCGGTCAGAATACAATAAAAGGCTTAACTGCGTATAATACCCCATTCTGTATAGTGGAACAATGAACATAAACAACAACTTACGAAGCCGGTATGTAAGATTGCAGGCTTATTTAGCACTAGAGATGTATAATTGGGCCATTAGGAGCATAGTCTTGATGCAGGCGGCAGGGGCAGTTACGGCATATTATTTCAACGAGAAAAACGAGTCAACGGGAATCCGACTTGGCCGAAAGGCGGGGCGGGGGTACCCCGTCATTGATATTGATCTGACTCAAACATCCCCCCAATTTTCAGTTCTTCCATCGTATAATGCTAATATAGAAGGTTAGGATGCTTTTACAGACGACATTTGACCGAGACCTTGACGAGGAGATACGGGCAAAGACGCTTGCTGGTACACTCACTGAGGACGAGGAGGCATGGATAGCCACGTATAACTCTTTGTGGGGGATTATAGGAGACCTTGGAGGGTCTATAAGGACGGAGTTTGGGTTGGGGGTATTAGTAGACAACGATGACGCAGGAGGTTAGGGAATGTCTAAGCGCCGTCCATTCCAGAATCCCTACTCACAGAGAGTGAAGCGGCCCTGGACACCCAAGCCTACCGAGGAGAAATATACCCCGATAGCAAGTTCTTATTCTGACCCCAGCCTCAAAATTTCTAAGGTGAAGCGGGTTTTTAACTGGTTAAAAAGAAGGGAATTCATCTAAATGCAATATCTACTATATAAACGACACAAGTGCCACGGTTGCAATGGGGAGAAGAAAATCACAAAGACCCGTCATGGGGCTGAGGAAACATACGACTGCCCTATGTGTGAGGGGCGGGGATACTTGGATGAACTTGTCCCTTTGAAGGAGGCCAAGAGTGAGCTTCGGCGAATACTTCAGGTACAATAGAGTACTTGCGGGGATGGGTCTCAATGAATTCTGTTGGACTGCGAGTTTAGACCCGTCTAACTGGAGCAAGGTAGAACGTGGGCTGAAGAGGCCAAATGTAGACTTGGGTAGAATTTTTGATGTTCTGGGTCTGGATATTAAAGAGAGGGGGACTCTTAAGCGGCTAATAAGGGAAGAGTATACACCGGAGGAATTAAGATGAAAAGTAAGCGGCTTTGGATATTTTCTTATTTTCGGCTTAGGTGGGAGCGTGTTTATTGCAGGGTCAAGATAATCCAACGCCCCAATCCATTCCTGAAGTCTACATTGTATAACTCCAATACAGGAGGAGCAAGCGATGTGTCCTAAGTGTAAGAGCAGGGAGCGGTATAAACTCATAAATGGGACTCATCTTTTTATCCCTGCGGGAGCAATGGATAAATCGTTTATTGAAGAGTGGCAACGAACCTTTTCGGGGCCGATAATTCTCTACGATGGTAGACCACCGGCAATTGTCAGGTGTGACCATGACTATTTTTATTGCTCCGGTTGCGGCTATGAACTAGGGAGGTATGGATGAAAGAAGTAATGCTTCCCCCTGAAGCGGTTCCAATTGTTAGTGCTTTGATGGAGATGTGGAGCGACCTTGGTACTCCTGAAGAAGTGCTGGATATGATTATGGATTATGACGGTAGTGATTTGGATATAGAGAACATAGAGACGCCGCACGGGACATTGAGGTTGTTAAAACCACCTAACATAGGAGGTTAAATGAGTAAGCAGAGACTCAACGGGCGGGACTTAATGATTAAGTTCACTTTCGGTTCTGTAATACATGCAGAGGGCGGAGGCTATTCCTTTTCTCCGCTTCTTGAAAAAGAGCAGGAGTTGTCTACGACCACAATAATAGATTCCGGCCATCTCGATCAATGGCTGAAACATTGCCATGAAGGACTTGATAAGTTCTTTGAAAGCATCAAAACCCTAACAGTAGGAGGTTAGGATGATTAAAGAAATTCCGCAAAGCCAATTCCAGGGGAGAAGTCTGGGTGACCGGCGCTTGGATATTTGGGCTGCAGCCCTTGGAACGGCAACTACTGTCCATGGAAGGCTATTCCATCGTCCCTCTATGGAAGAAATTACTGTGATATACAATAAATTATGTGAGACATTCGGTGTTACTGAAGCGAATCGAGGGCGAGATTCTGATAAGGCTCGTCCCTCAAAGCGATTTTGAGGGAATCCAAATAGGCGCATATTTAACGTCCCGCGTTGATTTTAACAACTGGGAGGATGTAACTCGTGCCATGAAGGAGATGTTGTATGAATTTGGGATTGAAGAAGGACGAGATGATAATAATAGTCAAGAAGCATCGCCGTTGTAAGATGTGTCGTGGAAGATGTGAGATAGTCCGTTACGACAAGAAAGAGATTTGCCCGCATGTTTTAGTCAGGTATCGCTTCCCTGAAGAGGAAAAGGAGATAAAATGAGAATATCGCTAGCCCTTGATAATGCTGGTATAAACGTGTTGAATGTTAGCTTTGGATTAGTCTCCGGTAACAATAAACAGAGATTCAAAGCTACTAGAGGGATACGCTCGTATGCCCCCAGCCTTAAAGAGTTTTCTATCAACAAGGCAAAAATGGTAAAAGAGGCCTTGGATGAGATTGGAGGGATGCTTTTGAAACAAGTTGAATCCGGCAAGATTGCGGTTATTGAAGATAAAGGACTCGTCCTATATGATTTATCCTACGATTGGACTATTGAATGAGCAGAGTATTTGTAACGGGCGGCAGTGGTTTCGTCGGGCAAGCCACCATTAGAGTCCTTGAGGAAAAGGGATATGAGGTTATCAATTACGACCTCAGAAACGTATCTAACCCCTGTGATATATTGGATATATGCGACGAAAAGACTTTGGGGAAGTACATGGAAGAGGGTGATAAGGTTCTACACTTGGCGGCGGTAGCACGATTTGCCGATGCAGAGAAGGAACCTGGCAAAGCTTGGCAGACGAATATTGCGGGGACGAGAAGCGTTATCAAGGTTGCCTGCGACGTTGGTGCAGAGCGCATTGTTCATGCCTCTACGGGGTCTGTTTACATGCCTGTTGGCTATGCCCCCATTAACGAACATCATCCGATTGAAGGGAATAGCGATTATGGCTATACGAAAAGGATGGCCGAAGAAGCCTTTAAGATGTTCTGCAAAATCCCCTGGGTGATATTGCGCTATGCTCACCTCTATGGCCCGGAGAAAGTAGGGCATGGGGCTGTAGGGGGATTTGTTGATCGGGTCAGGAGGGGAGCCGAGCCGGTTATCATGGGTGGCAGACAGCAGAATGATTTCTGCTACATAGATGATGTAGTTCAGGCTAATCTCCTGGCGTTGGAAACCGAGCATGTCAACGAGTGTTATAACATAGGTACCGGGATTCCCTTGAGTACCACAAAAGCATTTGGAATAATGGCCGAAGTATGGGGCTACGAAGGAGATTTTGAGTATCAGCCACCCCGTGAAGTCGATCCCCCGTCGATGGCCTATGACATTTCCAAGGCCCGAAGATTGTTGGGGTATGAACCGAAGTATGACTTCAGGGCTGGGTTGGAGGAGATGTGGGAATGAGAAGAGTAGGCAAAGGCGGCAAAGACCATGTGTTATTTGAAAACGGCACTATCGTATGGTTTCCCAGCGTTGTCTCCGATTCCGTCAAATTCGGCGAAAACTGTTCGGTGGGTGCCTTTTCGGAAATAGGTGAAAATGTGGAGATCGGATATAATGTGCGTATAGGGGCGCAATGTTTTATTCCTGAAGGCATTACGATTGGCAACAATGTGTTTATCGGCCCTGCGGTGAAATTTGCCAACGATAAGTATCCCCCGTCTTATAAGAAAGATTGGGCAGCAACTGTTGTCCATGACAATGTTTCAATAGGCATTGGTGCGATTATACTGCCGGGAGTTAATATCCACTCAGGGGCGCTTATCGGTGCCGGTGCCGTAGTAACAAAAGACGTACAGCCCGATACTGTCGTAGTCGGCAACCCTGCTGGAGTTATTTGAATAGTGAGTGGTTACTGGTATAACAGAATTATAGATGCGAAAGAACTTACTGATGAAGAAGAGTTATTAATCCTGTGGTTTATGAGCGGCAAAAGTCCGAAGGATGCCTTTTTGATGGCTCATCTGAAGTCAAAAGCAGCTTCTTACACGGCGTATCAGGCACGCTTGATTCTCAGGCAACCAAGATCAGTAAAATACATGAGGGATTTTTTGCGAAAATCATTTGAAAAGGCAATAGTGGAACAACAGTTGGACGAGGAGTTCTTTGTAAAACATTTGAAAGAATCAATCGAAGAGTCTGTTGCCGACAAGAAAAGTCGTGGGCTTCGGTTGTTGGCTGAAGCACTGGGGATAGGTCAGTTTAAAAAGATACCGGATTTTGATCCTGAACGGGAGAAGCTAGCTGGAGCAATACCCATAGATGAGGTACCTGTAATTGGTGCAGATATACCACCGCAACTGGGCACAGGGCAAGAGACTCAATAATTGTCCCTTCTGCGGGCTGATGCCGACGGTGGAGGGAGTGCCCGTAAGAAAGTCCCCCATACTTTCGTTTCTTTATACACATGCATTTTTAGAAGCCGATTGGGCTTGCCCCCATTGCGGAAGCATCTTTGACAAAGACAACAACCTTCAGGTAATGGGGGTGTTGAACGAATGGGGGAATGAAAATTACCGATAGCTACCATTGCATCCCCTGTGATAGAGTACATACCAGTAAGGACTTCGGTGGTAATATGTGCCCGGAATGGGTTTATTATCACACGGAGAGGGAACTAATCACTTTTGGACAGATATTTCTGCCGAAGCATTTTGTCAAAAAGAGCAAGAGTCCCAGGTTCCATTATCTCATAGGCGATGATCTGATTAATGCCCCACCGGGGCAGCGCACAGCTAATGTCGTCTTCAGGTATGGGGCTAAAACAACGCTTGAGAAAGCAGGGGTAATGAACAAATTCGGCTTTGGTGCAAGAAAGAAACTGGAGCCGGAATTCATTTGTTGGGTTAGTGAGGAACAGGGACAGGCCGTCGATCACATCCGATATATCCGCGATCAAATAGATTACAACAGGCGATTCCGGGGATTCTTCGGTGATCTGTCAGGCGACAAGGCAGGGAAGAGGTGGACTGAGAAAGACATCATCTGCTCTTATGGGCATCGGCTTTTGGCTAAGGGGACAACCCAGAGACTACGTGGTAGAACAGAAGGGGAATCTCGATATACCGGAATAATTCTTGATGACATTGAGAGTGAACTTAACACAAAGACTGTTGATCGTAGGAAAGAAATCCGGGACTGGATGGCTGCTGCCGTTCACCCGGCATTGGATGAGACTATTGGACGTGAAGGATGGATTTGGTATTCCAATACGGTTGTTCATTACGACAGTTCCATTCAACGGACCCTTGAGGGCTTTATAAATCATGTAGCAAAATGGGCCGACATGACTTATAAAGACGTTTTCGATGCTATATCTCCGGCAATGATATTGGGCGAACCTGATAACTTGCTATTTAAATATCACGCTTGGGCAAAAGAGAATCCCGACAAGGCATTTACCTGGAAGGTGAATTTCGTCCCTGCGACCCATGATAGACAGTTGGAACCTGATAGTATTCCCGCCTGGCCGGGGTTGTGGTCGCTTGAAAAGCTCCGTCTCAAGCGCAGGAAGTGTGAAGATGATGGCGCAGTTCATAAGTTCGCACAGGAGTATATGAATGATGCCAGGGACGTTTCCACGGCCCCCATTAAAGTTGACCGGATTAAGTATCACGATGGCGTACCTATTTCAAGAGGGAATCAGGCTTATCTAATCATTGGCGGCGATGCAATCCCTGTTCATAGGTATATCGGGGTTGATATTGCCGGGAGTTCAGGCAAGGGTTCCGATTTCCAGTGTGCGGTTGTGTTAGATGTTGACTGTGAAAGAAACTGGTATGTGATTGACCTTTTCCATGAGAGGACGGGGGCCGATAACCTGGCACGGCAGGTTGTCGCATTCGCAGAAAAGTATAAGCCTATTAGAAGGGTGAACATAGAACGGGCTGGGCAACAGGGGCTTTTCGAGATTATTCTGGAACTTTTCGCTCGTGAAAAAGTCCATCTCCTCCCCGGCATTAAGAAAGGGGTAACGCCTCACGACGTTGCCCTGAAAAAGGGGAGGATTAACAAAAGCGACAGGTTGATAGACAACCTTGCCCCCGTAGTGAATAACGGCAGATTTTATATGAGACAGGGGATCCACCAGATTATTTACAACCAGATGTTTGAACTCCCCGACCCACGAATGGACGACTCGCTGGATGCACTCGTATATGCGGGGTGTAAGGCGAAGTTGTATGTCCCTAAATCACCGAAGTTCCCCGCAAGCGAATTGGATGATGAACATTTGGTTAAAGAGAAAAAACCACAGATGAAATCCTGGCGTGATCCTTATTTTAAGAAAAACTGGGTCACAGGTGGGTAAGTGTTTACAACAGGTAGTTTTGTTGGGTTTTCACTCAGAAACCTTGACATCGACGTGAAATAACGTTAAACTCACAACCGATTTATTGAGTTCTTTGTAATTTAACGGGTAAATTACTCTTTGTTGAACCCGGATGCTCAAAATCGAAACACCAAGGACGCCTTAGAGCGTAGACGGGGAAGGTGGAGTAGGTAGTGCCAGGCAGCATCGAACACAATAATAGTTAAGGTCAATTCGGGTTAGGAAGTCCTGCTCTGGCTGACAACTTGGCAACAGGCACCTGAGATACTTGAGGTTCAGTTGGCCGTCTGTTATCTCATGGCAAAGACCTGGCACAAGGCCTTCTGGGGTATCTCAGGGGAAAAAGTTGGTTTATTCAAAATGCGAGATCCTCCGTCTCTCGCGGGTTTGGGCTGAACCTTAATCAGCCCAAGATTTGTTCCTAGCCGAGGTTGTCAGTTTAGAGGACCTGACATTTGGCTAGATGTTAGAAAATCGAAAGGGCTGCTTAGTTTGCTTGACGCACATCCGTTAGCGGAACGCAACCGCGAAGAATACAAAGTCTATTCTGCCGCACGAAGGGATTGGGATATTCGTGCCCGTGCAGATATAGACTTTGCCATTTTAGGCAATCATTATACTCCTAAAGAATCGGCTGAATTAGCGGGTAAGGGTCAGGCGGACCCGACAGTGGATCGTTTAGGGGCGGGTGTTCAGAAACTTGTTTCTCTCTTAACCGCCAGGCCGCCGGGATTCAGGTTTATCGGACGTGAGATGTCCGATTCCAAGATGGCTTATGTCTGGTCGGAAATGGCTGCCTATTGCTGGGATATTTCCGAGGGGAGCTTGCAATCCAAACAGGCGATTCAGGATTCCAGCGTAACCGGGATGGGTTATTTGTTTGTGTATTTTGATCCCAAGGCGGATTATTACAAGGGGCAGATCAAGGTTACATTCTTGGACCCGTTCAGGGTTTATCCCTCCCCGCATACTCGGCTCAGGTTCTTTGACGATGCACCGGATATAATTTTATCTACTATCCTTCCCGGTTCACGGGTTATCCAACTTTTCCCGCAGTATGGGCGAATGGATGATAAGGGCAAAATTACAGGTAAGATTAAGGATATTGATCCTACTAACGAATCGGATTATCCCGGAACGGCGCAGACGAATACGACAGGGGGTTTCACTCCCGACGAGCTCAGAGACAAAGACCCTTCGCAATTTAATTATCATTTACTTGAGAGGTTTGTCCCTGTTGAGGTTCCTTTTTACCGGGTTGTAGAGGGGGCACAGGAAGAGATACTTTCGGGGAATGACCTGTCCGAGAGGCTTGTCAAAGCGGGATATGCCGAGACTCCAGCTAAAGCCCAGGAGTTGATGGATGCCGTTGATAAGGCTGGTGAAAGAGTTGGGAATACCGAATGGGTGGCAGTGCCCCAGACACGGATAAGACATATAGTTACTTTGGGCCAGATACTTGTCCGGGACGAGGTTCTTAATACGGATATTTACCCGATCATCCCCCTGCCGAATATCTGGACAAATACTGCTCAACCCCTATCGGATGTTTCCAAGGCACGCGATCCGCAACTTTTGTTGGATAGACTCTGGTCGTTAATCCTTTCTCATGCTCAGGCCTCTATCGGATCACATGTTCTTTTGCCCGAAGGGTCTGTTGATGACGTAGAGGCATTTGCGCAGAATTGGTCTAATCCTTTCGGGTTTGATTTTTACAATTCGGAATTTGGGATTCCCGTTGTTGTCCCTCCAACTCCTCTGGCGACTGAGTTCTATCACTTGATGAACCAGTTGTCTTCCCAGATAGATTTTTTACTGGGGATTCCAGAGCTTTTACACGGGTTTACGGATAAGGCTCCCGATACTCTGGGGCAGACACGGATGGCGGCTGACCTTGCCCAGGGAAGACCGCGATCAAAGTTGCAGGATATATTGGCTGCTCTCGGGAGAGTCGGGAAAGTATTCTATAATTACAGTAAAGCCCATTACAGTGCGGAAAAGATTCTTCAAATTGTGCAAGCCAACCATGATATTGAGGGCGTTGAGAAGGGTTACTATGACGACAAGATGCCTACAGTCGAGGAAATAGAGAAAGATCGTCTGATAGGTCAGTATGATGTGAAGATTCTTTCCGATTCGATATTGCCTCACGACCCCTGGGCTGAATATAAACTTTACTTGGAGGCCAACCAGATTCTTGGGGTGCCTTCAAAGTTTGTCATCAGGAAGTTCCCGGAACTGTTTGATGCCCGTGAAATTGTAGAAGAAATGGACGAGAACGCCATGCTCAAGCAGTCTCTTGAGCAGGCGCAACAAGTAATTAAAGACCTGCAAGGCAACCTGCAAACCGCAGAGAGGGAATCGGTTCAGTCAAGGAAACTGGCTATCACCAGTCGCTTTGAGAGCAAAATGAACAAGATTCTCAACAAGGTAAATGCCGATATTGACAGGGTACTGGGCCAGTTAGAGGCTGGCAAACAAATAGAATTAGCCAATCTGCGTGCTGATCTTGAGAAAATCAAGGTGTCCGCAGAGGAAGTTAGTAAGGCCGGAGAAGAGGCCTAAAGTCTCGGTTGAACTCCAACTGAGAAATCGGGTGAACCCCTGGGTTAAACCGTTTGCGGAGATTCAGGGAAATCGGGTTGAACTTATAGAGGAGAAATCGAAATGACAGCACCCATACAGGAACCGACTTCTGGACAACCTGCGCCAGGTGGTCAACCTGCTCAAGAACCTGCTCAACAGGAACCTGTGCAACCATCACCACAGCAGCCTTCAGGACAAACGGAACCACAGGGCGAACCGTACTGGAAGAGCGAATACGACAAGTTGCAGAACAGCACTCGGCCAGCCGTGGAAGCGGTTGATTGGTTTAAGCAGAATCCCGCCGCCGCCGAATTAGTCAGGGATTGGGCGGATGGGAAACATCCTAAACCAAGTGCTCCTGCAGAGGAGTTCGATGTCGAGTCTGAATTCAACATTGGCGAGGCTGTAGCGAAGCCCGACTCCAAGTCGAGCAAGCACCTCAAAGATGTTTTCAGGACTGTCGTAAAAGAGGAATTGGAACCCATGCAAACTGAGATGCGGAATACTCAGTTCAGTCAGAAGCTTACTGATAGTGGGATGCCACCTCAATTGCACAAACAGTACATGAATTTCCTGACGAATATGGAGGGGAATCTGGATGTGGTTTTTGGCCCGATGGCGAAATGGTTCGCCGAGCAACAGGGTCAAATCTCTCAGACTGCCGCTCCTAGTGCGCTGACTGACATCCGCACAAACAAGGGAGCTCTGCCGCCGACTGGCGCAGTACAGGGCGTAGCGCCCGCAGCGCCAGACGAAGGTGAGGATATTTTCCAGGGCTTCTTAAAAGCGGATAAGTCAGGCAGCATATTAAATATTGGAAAGTAGGCCGTAGAGATAAACCCCGATGAATCGGGGGCTGTTTTGGGCTAGGTTCCCGAAAGATTTTCTACCGGCCTAGAAGGAGTAAAAATCATGGCAGTTACATACGCTGCTGGCCCGCTTCTGGCGGGTGACTTAACAGTAGCAGCAACATCTGCCGATTACGGAACAGCTCCAGATCGTCGAAGACTATACGACTTCACCGACCGGATTCTCAAGATTTCACCTTTGGAAGCACCGTTTTATACGTTTCTTTCAAAGACGAATAAAGTGAATGCCGAGGATTCGCTTTTCCGCTACCTGCAAGACAGGACGATTGCGCATCTTTATATGCGTGATCTTTTGCTGGCTGCGGATGTCAATGGTGGGAGTGCGGTAACAGCCGATGTCGTCTACACTTTTAAGGTAGACGATGGCTCCGCCTCTATTGACTGGCTGGTGAAGGGTGACGTATTGGTGTTTAACAGTGTTTACAGCACTGTGGGTTATTCCCAGGTAATGGTCAGAGTAGAGAATGAACCGCTCGATATGGGTGTTTACACTCAGTTCGACGGGCGGATCATTGGAGTCTCTGCCAATATTACCGGGTATAATATTCTTTCCGATGCCGATAAGGGCCAGTGTATTTCCAACTCTTACCGGGAAGGAACGGATTCACCCGATGTCGTAACGTCTGAGATCGAAGATGACTATGGGTACACGCAGATTTTCAAGACTGCGTGGGACTTATCCGAAACCTCAATGGCAACAGTGTTACGTGGTTATCGCGCTAAGTGGGATGAGGAAGGTGCCAAGAAAGCCGTCGAGCATAAGCTGAAAATCGACCGTGCGTTTCTTTTCAGTATGAAAGCTCGTAAGAATAATATCAATTATACTGAAGGCTTGATTGGTGAAATCCTCAAGAACGGTACTGTGCAGGTTACTGGTGCTACCGATCTCACTTACACCGCTGATAAGGCGTTTCTGAGAAGCGTTGCCAAGTCTGAATTCACGTTTGATTTATTCCTACGTGATTTCCAGGTTTATTTTCAAGCTGGCCTTGGCGGTTCCAGAGAAGTTTTCTCAATGGGATCGCCAGCGGTTATCACTCATCTTAACAAACTGGCTGGTACAGATGGTTTCCTGCATTATTCTAGCAGAGGGACAACATCAACCGCTACATATCAGCCACGCAGTTTTGTTATGGGTGCAAACCTTGAGAATAACGTGAGTGGGTTCGGACATGAGTTGACAACGATCAAGACGGTTCATGGGAACGCTCACATAGTATCACAGCCGTTGTTCGCGGGTCATGCCCGTTCACTTCTGGTCTTTGTTGATCTTGGGAATACTGCATATCGTCCGTTGGTGGGTAACGGTATCAACCGTGATACCCGCCTTGAGACGAATATTCAGGACAACGACCACGATGGTCGGAAAGACCAATATCTGACTGAGGCCGGGCTTGAAGTGGGTCTGCCCGAGCGCAACATGCTGTGGAGTTTGGAGGGACTATAAAATGAAAGGTTACGGAAACTTCAATTCAGGTGAGTTCTACGGCGGCTCAAAGTTCAAAGTGTCACCGGAAGTGCTTATGACGGCGGTTGCAACCACAGGGATTATGGCTGTTGCATCTGGTGAGTTAGCACTTAGGGTTGGTGTATGGGTAACGGCAGCTATTATAGGTGACGCACCCGACATTGACATTGGTTATGGCGACGAAACCGATATATTCTTCGACGGACTGGCAACGGCGGCCACCAACAAAGTTATCTGGGCACCTGGTGGCCAGGCCTTTGCTGGTGTAGCCGGGACAACTTCGTATGGAGACATAGTCGGTCTTGACGATGCCGATGAATGTGATGGAAGGTACTTTATCCATCCTGACACTATCGATGTGGATGTGAATACAGCCGCTAGTCGTGGGTCGATTCGAATAATCGCGGAGATGCTTGACATCACTGAAATGGACTAAAAAAGAGACAGGGGGGATGCTTTGTGCGTCCCCCCTGACTTTTAATCGGAGAAGTTATTTGACATGCGAATTGTAGCAATTTCAAACCATTGCTGTGTTAGGGCTGTAAAACAGGCTATTGTCGTCGGTAAGGGTGATTTCGACGTTCATCTGATTGCACGACTCATGCCGGACTTCTCTTCGGTTTTTACGACCAAGACGAAGTTTGACTCAAAAGATCAACTTGTCGGGGCTATAAGGCTCTTCAATGACAAAGACATCTTTCATGTCCACAATGAGCCTTCATGGTATGTATCTTTGGTTAAAGAAATATACCCAAAGGCAAAGGTCATTTACGACGTGCATGACTCAAATTACTGGCGGGTTGATGGCGATTACAGTTGGTACGAGGACGATGTGGCTTCACAGTTATGTGATGCTTATGTCTTCCCTGGCAAAAGCCTACAGAAAAAATACCCTGCTTTGGACAAACCCCAGATCGTGGTACCTTCGGCCAATCCCGAAACGGAGTTCATATATGGCCCTTGGAATTACGTTGGGGGATTGGTTTCCCAGGGTGGCCATATAGCGATAAAGCGTGAAGAGACTTCTCTTGAAGCGTGGAGAGATTATTCAGAACTTTATACGGCACTGAAGGATAAGAAATTGGTGGCCGCCTATTCACCCCAATTTAATAAGGGTGATAAGGATTTGGATGAATACTATAAAAATACAGGCGCAAATCTGAAGGCTACCGACCACGCTGGGATGTTACAGAAAATGGGATGCTTCGATTGGAGTCTTTGCGGCAATTTGGGCGATGCCCCCGTTTGGAAGTTGGCTTTGCCTAATAAGGCGTTTGATGCTTGGGCCGCTGGCGTTCCTATATTGAACCTTAATGCCCCGGCGGTCGCTGAAATAATCAACAAATACGACGTTGGCATAAATGTCTCGTCGGTTGAGGAAATGCTGGAAGTCTGGCCAAAGCATATTGAAAAACGGGGAAAGGTACTGTTGAATCGAAAACACCTTTCTATGGAGTGTTTCATAAAGCCTTTACTGGAATTGTATGAAGAATTCAGTACTGCTCGTAAGTAACAACGATTGGGCGAATGCAGGGCATGGATTAGCCGAATGCCTGAAGTCTTGTGGCGTTGGGGCAAAGGCTATAACGGAAAACCTTCATTCCTTTAATTACCCGGAGCAAGCGGTTCAATTCCGTTCTCAACCGGAACTTCAGCAATATGTTGACGATTCCGAGGTAGTTGTATTCATGCACTCATGGTATACCTCCGCTAATTATAGGGACAAGCGCTTATTTGTCTATCATGGCGGGACGGCTTACCGCCAATATTCTGACGTGCTGAACCAATTCTTCAATCCCATCATAGAGGGTGCAATTGTTCAAACTTATGATCTTCTCAATCTAGGGGCAAAAAACGAAAAGTGGATTCTCCCTCCTGTAGATACGGAAAAGATACAGGTTGCAGAGGTTGAAAACGATGTTCTGACCTTCGGGCATTTTCCTCGTCATCCCGCTATAAAAGGGACGAGAGTCATCTATGATTTGATGCAGTCGCTTAGTGATGACCCCCGGTTCCGTTTTTTGGCAAGCACAAAAATAGTCTCCTGGGAGAACAATCTAAAGCGTATGGGAGAATGCGATGTTTACATTGAGGAACTTGCCCCGCCCTACGAATGGGGGATCACAACCTTGGAAGCCGCTGCGCTTGGTAAGGTTGTAATCACTGACTTCAATGGACTGGATTCATATCAGGATGTATATGGGGCGTGCCCACTTCTAGTTTCTAATACATTGGAAGAATTGCGGGATAGAGTTATTGAGGCTATTGAGATGGACAAGTCTGATCTTCTGCTCAAACAGCGGGAAACTAGGAAATGGGTAGAAACATATCATTCCTATGAGGCTGTCGGAGAGAGACTGGGGGGTGTCCTGAATGTATAACGAAGTGAGATACTGGAATGCCCGCAAGAATCCCAACTCTTCAGAGTCTCCGAAGTCTGACGTTGATTATCTGAGGAAACATTTAAAGGGCACTGTTTCAGTATTGGATTTTGGGCCTGGCGTTGGCCGGACATTTGATGCTTACAATGGCCAGACAGTTTATGGGTATGACATCACCCCCCAATATACTAAATCGGCTCGCCGGAAAGCGGCTGAGTTGGGAATTCCTTATATCCCTTTCTTTGTAGAAAAGATTAAGGGACTGCCATTTGCGGCGAAGTTCGTTGAAGTGGCGGTTTGTTGTGAGGTTCTACACCACCAAAGGCCAGAAAATATTGAGTTTATTATGAAAGATTTACTCCGGGTATCGAATAAGGTTATAGCAGTTGCCGCCCATGATCCTGATACCGCTTTTGATACGCAGGTCACTCAGAGCCATTGTTACAACCATGATTACAGGGGCATTTGTGAGAGAAATGGCTGGGTGATGACTGGGGTGGAACAGACCGACAACCAACTTTTCTTCTGTTATGATTGAGTGTTTTGAACATATAGGGATTCGTTTAGGTGAATGGGATAAGTTTGCCGAAGAAAACGGTACGATGTTTCACGCAAAGAAGTTTCTGAGTTATCACGGGGAAGACAAGTTTAACTGGCATCATTTAGAATTTAGAAAGGGGGATAAACTATTTGCGATTCTCCCCGCAGCAATAATCGGGGATTCCCTAGTCAGTCCAGCGGGCGCAAGTTATGGTGGATTCGTATTTGAAAAATGTAGCGTTGAAGAAGCCGACCAGTGTGTAAAAGCCGTGGTCCGGCACTGTTCAAAAATCGGCATAAAGGAAATTCGCATTACTCCACCTATGCAAATCTATAACCGGGATTTCGACGAAGTTCAAGAATATGCTCTTTTACATAATAGATTTCAGCAGATAGGGACGCAGTACTCTTCTATCATCCCCGTACAGTGTGCGCAGTTGGATAAAGGGCGGCGTTCCGACATCCGCAGGGCAGAGCGGGATGGCCTGGAGATAAAGGAGTCCAAGGATTTCAACTTGCTCTATCCGATACTTGTTGAAAACAAGATGAAATACGATACATGCCCTGTCCATAGCGTAGAAGAAATGGAGCACATAGATGGGGTGTTTGATACTAAACTCTTTCTGGCGTATGTGGACAAGGTGCCGATTGCGGGGCTGTGGATTCTACCAGTAAGTAGAAAATGCGCCTTGATATTCTATTCTGCGCACAGATACGAATACCGCAAGCACAATGGAATTGTCTGTCTAGTAGCACATGCTATTGAGTGGGCGAGAGAAAGCGGGTACGAATGGCTTGATTATGGCGTTTCAACTTCTACTGAAGACCCCAATGAAGTACAGGCGAGTTTGGTAAAATTCAAAGAGCGTCTGGGGGGGCATGGTTGCCTGAGAAAAACTTTTCTAAGGAAGATACTATGACGCCATTTGTAATATGCGGAATCCCTCGCAGTGGGACTTCGATTACTAGCAAGTTAATTTGTGAGTGCGTTCCAGGGGCTTATTGCCTTAACGAAGTCCTTTACAGAATTCCACTTGTTAGAAAAGACCTGATGCACTTAGGGATGAATCTCCTGGACTCCGGTGAAATTCCAAATAAGTATTTTGGGAATGGAGAACTGGTTTACAATGTCCACGAAGATGAACGGGTTGAATGGCGTAAGGTGGATAAGAAATTCGATGAAGATATGCTTATCGGGTCAAAGATAACTTCTCTTTATTTGATAAATCTGCTTATATTACTTGAACAGGATATGCCTATTCTGGCTATGTTGCGTGATCCACTTTATACGATAGCCTCCTGGCTATCTCCGAAGGCCAAGGCATTAATGGTGGCCCGTGTAACACCTGACAATATGGGGCCTCGGTGGGCCGAATTTCCGTTCAAGTCGGATGACAGGATAGAACGCATGGCGGAATTGTGGGACTTCATGGCGTCTATAATTCTGAATCATAAAGGGATTATTGAATATCTAAAATATGAGGAATTGGCTGGTGGACAACCTTGGGAGCGTATGAGAGATTTCTGGCAGAAGATTATCCCCTTTATCCCAGTCATTGAAAATTATAATATAAGAGACCGATACGATTGTGATTGGGATAAAATAGAAGCAGCCCTTGAGAAGTATGCGCCATTGAGAAAGGAGTTTGATTATTAAACCTGTCATTCTAGTCTGCGGCGCAAATTATTCCGGCACTTCAATGGTTGCAAAACTGTTGATTGATAATGGTGGCTGGGGGGGAGATATGGATAAGAGTTTTTCCCTTGATGTCCCTTATCCAAGATATGAAAATAAGTTCTTCCACGGTTTTTGTCGTCGGATGCTGAAAATTGAGGTGGGCGAATATAAAGAAGAGGAGTTTACAGAATATATTAAGGGTACTCCTGGGGACAAGGTGATTATTCTCAAATATCCCAAAGCAGTAGTGTTGGCAAAGACTTTAATGAATCTCACTGAACGTCCGATTAAAATGGTTTTCGTTATTCGGAACCCCTGCGCTGTAGCTACAAGCGCCGCTTGCAAAAACAGAAGCAAACAGGCAGATGAACTTGTTTATTATGCCAATGTCTATGATTTAGGAGTTGGTTATCCCGGCGACTATTACCCGGCAATTTTTGAAAGGCTTTTAAAAAAAAGAGAGATCAAGCGATTATTGGATTTCTGTGGATTGCACCCTAAAAAGATTGCAACATCGGCCATTAAACCTTCGATGATGAATTATGGCAATTCTTATTAACGGGAAGTTTTGCTGCCCGGTGTGTGGCAAGGGATTGAGCAGTCCTTGGGAGGTCTGTCATAAGGGGTGGTATACCATGCGTTCCGTCGGCAATTACAATGGCAGCTCCTGGGCACCGGCTTTTAGGAAAGACTTGATTGATATTCAGCCTAACACTTATGATGTCGCAGTCGAGTCGATGGCTAAACAAAATATAGCGCAGGTAAAAAGGGAACGTAAGCCAGCGGTAGTAGAAGACCGCAAAGACGTAGAAAGGATATTTAATTATGGCAAATGAGTTGCAGGTCAGTTTAGACGCTTATTTCCAAAAGGGTGAATCTCCACCTTGGGAAATACGGGAATTTAAGAAACATACCGTTTCGGGAGACAACAGCCTTACGGGAGTGGTTCAGGCAATTGCAACTGGGGGTACAACTTTAACAAAACCCGCAGACCTTGCGACACCAAGGCATATCTTCCTTAAAAATCTTGACTCGACAAATCCAGTGAAATATGGAGACGAGACCAGTCAACCAGGTTATTTGGCTGCAAGCGAATTCGCCATGACCGGCTGGTGTGCCAGCCAGGTCAAGTGCGTAGCTAGTTCGGCTACTCTTAACGTGGTTTATGGTATGTGGGACTTGAGCTGATGCAGACTGTAGCGACACAAGTCTTAGATTATCTTGGTGAGGGTCTTGGTAGCGATATTGGGGTTACGTCAACCATGATGGATGATTGGCTGACCGAGGCTCGCAGGTACATTGTTGGCAGGTGCCCTAAAGACAAACTTCATCATTTCGCTACTCTATCTACTCTCGCTACCTCTGCGGGTTTGACTCTGACATCAAACCAATACCTCAACGTAACCCGCAATGACGGAACCATTGAAAGACCGGCCAGAAAGATTGATCCTTGGCTCAGAGGTCGGATAGAGGACAAAGACGATGTGCTCTATACTGACAAATATGATCCCGTTCATTATCTGATGAACAACAAGTTATACATCTATCCTACGCCCTCCGCTTCACAATTGGGGAACATTAACGTTGTATCTAGCGGGGATTTAAGTGCCACCGCTTCCGTTCCTATAGCCGGATGGCCTGACGATGCAGAGAAACTTGGTGTTGATTTTGTGGTTATCCAGGCCAAGACTCGGGAGTTCGGTTATGCAAGGCGGAAGGTACAAGATGAACTAGAATCAATTACTACCAGCGGATATTTGGCAAGTTTCGATACTGCGGTAGCGGCGATTTCCGCAGCGAGTTTTACTTATTCCGCAACACTTATAACGAATGCCATAGCAAGTGCTAGTGAATTTATCAATGATTTAACCCGTTGGTCTATTGCGAGCGGATTAAATCAGGCGCAAATTGTTCGGGGCGACTTGGCTGCAAAAGGTGCTCAATCTGAAATAAACAGGGCAATAGTCGCCATACAAAGCGAACAGGCGCAGATAGCGGCGTATGGCGGGGATGTTGGTGCATTTGCACAAAATCTCGCCAAGGCCCATAGCCATCTTGAGAAATCCGCTGTTCGCCTTCAGACGATGCAGGGGTATGTAGCCCAGTCTACAATGGCCCGTGAGGAGGTTGGCTTGTTACAGGCAAAATTTGATAAAGACCTGGAAGGTTATTTCCGTGGCCCATCGTAAGAAATTCAAGACAATCCTGAGTGAAGTCCGACAGGTTTTCCCTGATGCGGGGTTGAAAGAAGTCCTCGTAATGCTCAATGATGGAATTGATGACCTCTGTAGTAAGTACAATCTCAAATCGGACATTGCACAGATAGACATAAAGAGCGGGAAGATGCACTATTACCTTGGAGAATTAGGGCCACATCATAAGGTGAGGAAGATTTGGCGGGTGGATTACATAAATACCTCCGGGTCTTATAGAGAAATAGCCCGATGTGTGAACGCTAGACATATAACACAATGGGATACTGAGTAAAATGGCAGCTACAACCGATTATCCATCAGAAGTATACCAGTGGTTTTTAGAGGGAGATAACCTTTCCGTCTATGACATCACTGCAAACCCGGTAGTGGCTCCCGCAGAAAACGTTTCACAGGGTCTCCAGATTCATTACTACGGTTACGCTAAGGAGATCGAAACCGAAGACGATTACCCTGACATAGATAGCTCTCTGCACGCCGGACTAGTGGACTTTGTGAAGGCTAATCTCTATGACGAAGCAGCGGGGAAGGCTGCCTTGGGGGGATCACAAGAAGGGGCCATTGCCCTTACAATCATGTCTAACCGCCATAGGAAGAAGTGGTTAGAACAATCACGTAAATACATTCGCAGGAAGACAAGTAGAATTGCAGGGCCGTATACATTCAGGCCTGCAAGACTAAAAAATCCATAAGGAGAAACGATGGAAGAAATCTACGGTAGAGTTAGAGAACAGGACGGTAGTGATCCAGGCAGTGTGGCAGAAGATGACCATGCTTATGTCATACTCGACAGGAACCGAAGGCAGTTCGTCAACATCGCACATCCGAATCTGTGGAGGACGGCAACACTTATGCAGTTAGCAACCCCAACTGGCACGCCTATACTAAAGGCGGCACCAGGCGCGAACCTGAGTCTTTACCTGACTGACCTGATAGTTTCAGTTGCTGCTACTGCTGGGGATATAAAGTTCACTGAAGACTCCGCCGCACCTGTAGATGTTATCGAGAAACTGTACTTGGCTACTCCCGTACCATTTACGAAGGAGTTTCTTACACCTTTGAAATTGACAGCCAATAAGAATCTTTGTTTCCAGACCAATACAATGGGTAGGCATTCTATAACTGCTGCCGGTTACATCGCCCCATAATGATTAGTCTCTCAGACTTCCGGGCGCTGGTAACGCACATCCTCAACGAGTTGGGGCATCCTTATGTCAGTGCTGATGCGATTTCCCTAGTGGTAAGGACTTGTGTTTATGAGTCCGACCTTTATCACCTGAAACAGGTAGGCGGCGGCCCGGCAAGAGGCTTCCCGCAGATCGAACTCCTTACGGCCAAGGATATTTTAGGGCGGTATCTGGGGCTGGAGCGGAAGGCTGACTTGAGAAGCAGAGTTCATGCCACATTAGGATTCGACCCGGTGGCTTTGGTTGACGATGACTACCAACTGGATTTGCAACTCCAAGGCAATATGATCCTGGGTATAGTATGTTGCCGCCTGAAGTACGGGATGATTCCAAACCCATTACCACCGAAGGATGATCGAAAAGCGCAGGGGGAATATTATCGTCAATGGTATAATACCGCTGGCGGCAAAGGCAGTGCCGAGGAGTTTGTCAAAGTAACAGCAGAGAGAGGGGCATAAGTTGAAGGCAAACAACAACGTAGTTACCAAAATTGTAACAGCACTTATTGTAGCTGCGTTGCTTGGATTTTTTGGATTTACTACTAGCCTTGATAAACGGATTGATCGCCATGATGTTGAATTTGCAAGAATAGGCAAGGACATTGAATATATCAAGGAAGGTGTGGATAAACTTCTCAACAATCAACGGAGGTAACTGATGGATTTTCTAGCAGATAAATGGCAATGGATTGTAGGA
>SDBT01002754.1_pt1 | contig 30804 bp, 21 predicted proteins | sample 2277101 | NCBI WGS metagenome assembly SDBT01 (sample SAMN10404973, study PRJNA504765) | marine sediment metagenome | isolation source: marine sediment core GS10_PC15, 103 cmbsf | place: Arctic Ocean: Southern Knipovich Ridge | collected 2010 | reverse complement strand
TGCAAACAAAAAGATTAAAGAAAGCAGAGAGCGGAAAGCAGAAAGCAGAAAAAAATCTCTGCGGTCTCTGCGTTAGATGAATATATCCAGTTTGTAAAAATTTTGCTATAATAACAAAGTTTTCGGCAGCAATAGTATAGGGCAGCCAAGGACTGCAAACAAAGAAAAGAAATCCCGCCCGCCTCGGGCGGGGGCAAACACGAATTACACGAATTTTCACGAAATAAAAAAATATATTATAAATAGATCAGCGAGAATCAGCGTGGTTCAAATTCTATGAACCACTCAGGATGGTCAATCCCGACTATCCACCAACGCTTTTATTGCATGGTGAAAAAGATAACGATGTACCGTTTGAGCAATCCGTATTGATGGCTAAATCTTTGGAAAAAAATAATGTTGTGTATGAATTTATAAGAAATGCCGACTGGGGACATGTGTTTGATGGTAAAGGTTTGAAAGATCCTCTGGTAAAAGAGGCATTTGAGCAGATCCTGGTATTCCTTGCAGACCATGTTAAATAGTATGAATAGTTTTGAGCGATATAGGGCTGTACTGCGCGGAAATCCTGCAGATTTTCTGCCCCGTACACCGATCCTAATGCAGTATGCTGCAGAGTATATCGGATCTACTTATGGGGAATTTGCTTCTGACTACAAAGTTCTGGTTGAAGCGAACAGGCAATGTGCGATAGATTTTGGTTTTGATCAGCTCAGTTGCATTTCAGATCCCTATCGTGAAACCCAGGGATTTGGTTCTGAGATTACTTATCTGAAAGATGGCCCGCCACGAAGCACCCATCCCCTTGAATCTGAAAAAGATTTATCAATTCTACAAGACCCTGACCCACTACATTCAGGTCGTATGTTTGATCGGATAAAGGCTGTCCGGGCTTATAAAATAGACTTTTCTAAGCAGTATTCAATTCTGGGTTGGGTTGAGGGACCGGTTGCTGAAGCAGCCGATTTGCGTGGTGTGGTTACTTTTCTGATGGATCTGATCGAGGATGAAGCCTTTGCCATTGATTTGATGGATCGATGTCTGGAGGCGGCCATTACCTTTGCTGTTGCACAAGTGGAAGCAGGGGCAGATACAATAGGCATCGGTGATGCAATTGCCAGCCAGGTTTCTCCCGATATTTATGAAACATTAATCCAGCCCAGAGAAAAGAAAATGGTAGAGGAGATCAAAAAAACAGGCGCCTGGGTTAAGTTACATATCTGTGGAAATACGACCCATCTTCTGCCGGGAATTGCCGACTTAGGTGTCGATATCCTGGATATAGATCATATGGTGGATATGAGTGTGGTCCGCAGGACGGTCGGCGACAGGGTGACACTAACCGGAAATTTAGATCCCGTAGACGTGGTAAAAAACGGAACCCCGGATAGTATCAGAGAGGCTATACAAAACGTATATGAAGAGGTAGGTAATCCCTATATGATCAATGCCGGCTGTGAGATTCCATCGGGAACTCCAGCTGAGAATCTTAGGGCCTTATGTGTTGAAATACCCTTTTAGAAAATCTGATTAAAAACTGAGTTCGCTGCGAATGCGAGGAAAAGACTTCCCGCGCCAAAGGCGGGCAAGCATGAATTACACAAATTATTACGAATTTCAAGAATCACACGATATATATCATCATAATGTACAATGAACGTAAATGATAGTAGTAGCCGTTCGCGAACGGCCACTACTATATCAATAACCGTACCTAATTTTATGGATGGGAGATCCAAATGGATGATAAGAAAAATAAAAATCGTATGAATAGACGTGATTTTATGGTAACTGCTGGTGCGGCAACGGTATTTAGTATCATTCCCGCTCATGTCCTTGGAGGATTAAACCGACCGGCACCAAGTGATAGACTTAATATAGCCGGTATTGGCGTAGGTGGAATGGGCGGCAGTAATCTGAAAAATCTTCCCGATGAAAATATTGTGGCTTTATGTGATATTGACTTTTCCTATGCAGCAAAAACCGTTCAGCGCTATCCGAAAGCAAAATTATATGCTGATTACCGGGAGATGCTTGAGAAGCAAAAGGACATTGATGCTGTTGTGATTGCAACACCGGATCATACCCATGCCGTCATTGCATTAGCTGCTATACAAGCTGGCAAGCATGTTTATTGTCAGAAGCCACTTACTCACGATATCTATGAATCTCGTGTTTTGGCAGAAGCAGCCGGTAAATCCGATGTAACCACAGTCATGGGCATCCAGGGCCATTCATGGGAGGGAATCCGCTTAATTTGTGAATGGATTTGGGATGGAGCAATCGGTGAAATCAGGGAGGTTGACGCATGGTGTAGTCTTTCTTATTATCCATGGGGACATGCATATTGGAGTTCCGGATGGGGTGACCGTCCAGAGGATACTATGGATAAACCCAAAGATATTGATTGGGATCTTTGGATCGGCCCAGCGCTATATCGCCCCTACCATCGTGCCTATCATCCAATGACATGGCGCTGCTGGTGGGATTTTGGTTGTGGCATGATGGGTGATCGTGGAGCACACACTCTGGACTCTGTATTTAAATCTCTGAAATTAGATTATGCTTCCACGGTCTATGCCTCGGTATTAGGCGGCAATAAAGAAACCCATCCATTAGCTGCAACCGTCACCTATACATTTCCTGCCCGCGGGGATTTACCATCTTTAAAATTGAACTGGTATGAAGGTTTGGAACCACCCTGGCCTAAAGGTTTGGAAGCAGGACGAAAGCTTCCAGAGCAGGGCGGGATCATCTTCAAGGGAGAGAAAGGTTCTATCATGTGTGGTGTATATGGAGGAAGCCCCAGAATATTTCCGGAATCAGCAATGCAGGCTTATGAGGGAACTGAGGAAATTATACCCCGTGTAGAGGGTACACATGAACAGGATTGGGCCCGACATTGTAAAGCTGGAACGAAACCCAGTGCCAAATTTGAATATTCTGGTCCGCTTACGGAGATGACATTACTTGGAAATATTGCCAAGCGTTTTCCCGGAAATCTACTCATCTGGGATGGTCCGAATATGAAGGTGACAAATCATGCCGGGGCTAATGAATGGGTAAAAAGACCCTATCGGGAAGGATGGGTTTTACAGGAACTATAAAAATATTTCAGGCCAGAGCACTTTCGTTTCCGGAATCACGGACGAACATGCAGGTAGATTTTGTCAATTCCGGTGCTTCCCGAACATAATTAAAATCAATAATAATAACAGGAGAATAACTCATGTCCTCTAAGATAATTGTTCTTGTAATTCTTTCCATTGTATTCTTAGTATTTTTATTTCAAAATCTGGACACGGTGACCGTAACTTTCCTGTTTTTCAATCTAAGCCTGCCTCGCTCTCTTCTTTTGATTATAACTTTTATGATCGGGCTCTTGATTGGCATATTCATCCCTTTTGACCTTAAAAAACAAAATAAAAATGATTAAAATATTGTTTTGAATTAAAATTTAAATTATCATCCCCGTCCTATTTAATTAGAAACGAAATATCATTATTAATCTGCATTTTATGATATATAAAAAAAAATAAGGGATTCGAATTTGACTATACGATTCTACTTAAACATGGTATTGACCAATGTATCGGAGACACTCTCGGTCCGGGTGGTATTTTCCGTGCATTACGGAGCATACCCGTCCTTATGGACGTTGCTAACACAATGACAGAATTATCCCCCCACGCATACTTGCTTAATTACGTCAATCCTATGGCTATGGTCTGCTGGGCACTAGGAAAAACCGATGTAAAATTTGTCGGATTGTGCCACGGTGTGCAAACCACGCTGGATCTTATCTCTGGGTATACGCATGTCCCTAAAAAGGAAATCGATTTCCTCTGCGCAGGCATCAATCATATGGCCTGGTTTCTCAAATTGCGGCATATGGGCAAAGATTTATACCCTGTTCTGAGAGAGAAATTTGAAAAACCGGAATATTATGTTAATGAAAAAGTAAGGGGTGAGGTATTTCGACATTTTGGCTATTTTAGCACGATTTGAAGAATTATCATAATAATTCATTTTTTCTTCAGAAAGATAAAGGATATTTCACAATGGCTAAGAAAATATCGCGCCGCAGCTTTATTCAGCAAACAGCTAAAATTACGTCAGTTCTTTCCTTACCCTATTTTATACCTGCTAAAGTACTGGGAAGAGCTGGCTCTGTCCCTCCGAGTGAACGAATAGGAATGGGATTTATTGGTTTGGGAGGACAGGGGATAGGCAATATGAGTGGCGGAGACTTTTCGCACATTCCGGGAGGTTTTTTAGGGAAGCCTGAAGTCCAGGCCATTGCTGTCTGTGATGTGGATCGCAACCGGCGTCAAAAAGCTGAGAGTATCGTGGACGGATATTACGGTAATAAGGATTGTACGGTATACAAGGATTTTCGTGAACTGCTTGCCCGTGATGATATCGATGCAGTGATGATCGCCACGCCTGATCACTGGCACGCTCTAATCGGCGTTGCTGCTGCAAAAGCAGGTAAAGATGTCTATTGCGAGAAACCGCTGGCCCATAACATTCGTGAAGGTCGGGCAATTTGTGAAACGGTACAAAAATACGGTACTGTCTGGCAAACCGGTTGCCAGCAGCGCTCCTGGCGAGAATTCCGCACAGCATGTGAACTTGTTCAGAATGGATTCATCGGTGAAGTGAGGACAGTTCGGGTCAGCCTGCCAGCTGGAAGAAAGGACAATATTCCTATTCAACCGATACCTGTTCCCGATGGCTTTGATTATGATTTTTGGCTGGGACCAGCACCATGGGCTCCTTATTGTAAGGGACGATGTCACGGCAGTTTTCGTAATAACAGCGATTACTCAAGCGGTGCAATAGCAGACTGGGCCGGACACCATGTAGATATCGCACAGTGGGGGATGGGTGCGGATAACCTGTGGCCGGCTGAAATTGAGGCTGAAGGCGTTTTTTTATCCGGTGGGCTCTATGATAATATGGTGACCTACCGCATAGAATGCAGGTATGAGGAAGGATTTACCATGATTATTGAAGATAGTGCTAATCGGGAAAAAGGAAGAAACGGACTCAAGTTTACACCGGGCTGCTTTGGTGAAAATATCGGGATCTTTTTTGAAGGAAGCGAAGGCTGGATTCAAGTTAATCGCGGTGGGCTAGATATTTTCCCACAATCGGTGCTAAAAAAGAGTAGGGGACGATTTGAAAAACGCCTGTATAGGAGTGATGATCATAAACAAAATTTTTTAGACTGTATAAAAATACGAAAAAAAACGGTTGCCACGGCTGCGTCCTCATTTCATTCCATAGCTATCGGTTATATGGGTGTCATAAGTATGAAACTTAAGCGAAGATTGCGCTGGGATGGCTTAAACGAAGAATTTGTCAATGACGATGAGGCAAACCGTATGCTATATCGGGAAATGCGAAGTCCCTGGTACATTTAGCTACCAGGCTAACTTGGGAGAATCCATGTATAATAAAATGAACATACCGCTTAGCGCTTTATTTTTATTTAATTTTGCGCTGCAGGTTTTTGCAGTAAAATTCAGCACGGAAGACCTCAACAAAATCAGGCAATATCGATTTGGCGATGACCAGACAACTCTGGTGCATGTCGAACAGTCTTTAGCAATTGCAGATGAATCTGATAGAAAGGTCATGGTCAGGCAGTTGATCAGTATTCTCGATTCAGATGCAGATTATGCTGCAAAACAATTCATTTGTAGACAGCTGGCAAAATATGGCGATGCGGAAACCGTCTCAATTCTGGCACAGATGCTCTCAGACGAATCGCTTGCCGATATGGCACGATATGCTCTGGGTAGAATACCTCATGGTAAGGTAGATGAGGTATTGCATAAGGCTTTGGATAATGCTCCAGATAACATCAAATTAGGTCTTCTCAGTACGATCGGAGAAAGAGGTGATACAAAGGCTGTTGATAAACTGGAAAGATTGTTGTATGATGAAAATTCACAAATTGTCCATTCTTCTGCGGCAGCTCTTGGAAAAATAGCAAACGATAGAGCCGCTAAATCTCTGATAAAGGCACTTAGAAATTTAAATAGTGCTAACTATCCCTTCATTGCCGATGCACTGTTATCTTGTGCAAATGCCTTTATCTCTGATGGAAAAAACACGCAGGCCATCACCATCTATAGGGAGTTGTTTGATAAAAGCCCACAGCCACAGATCCGGGCCGCTGCTCTTAAAGGCATGCAAATGGCAGAAGCCGGTGATGCTTTTGAACTTGTATTAAAATCTTTAAAGGATGAGAATTCTCTCGTAAGTGGTACTGCTGCACGTTTGACCCTAGCTTTTCCCGGAGAAGAATATACACGAAAAATCGTCCGGCAATTTCAGGATTTTAATAAAGAAGCACAAATTCAGGTATTATACACACTCAAAGATCGCGGTGATTCTTCTGCCTTAGCAACGATTGAAGCGGCCTGTGATAATACCAGTGAATACGTGCGCAGTGCGGCTCTTTTAGCCCTGGCAACGCTTGGAGATGCCTCACATATTTCTCTACTTATAGACCGGGCAGCGCACACTTCCGGTCGAGAGCAGAGAGCAGCAAGACAGGCATTGAATGAGATCGAAATCGCTGATATTTCAACACAAATCAATTCGCTTTTTGGAACAATGCAACAATATGAAAAATTAATAGTCCTCGATCTGGTATCACATCGAAAGATACAGGGTGTTATTGAAAACGTTTTTGTATTGACTGAGGATGATGATCAAAAGGTAAGACAATCTGCTTTTAAGGCGATCGGCCAAATCGCCGAAGAACAGCACATGAACAGAGTAATTACTTTATGGAGAAAATCCAATAATAACGATGCACGAGTCACTGAAGATATGCTGGTCAAATATGGCAAACGTCTCGGTCAGGATGATCAACCTGTCGCATATGCAAATTTCCAGCCTGATTGGCAACACGAAGGATTCGGCCTTAAATCTTACGGGCACGATCAGAATTTTACCGCTGCATTACTTGAGCGTGCCAATGCAAATAATTTAGAGAAAGAAAAAAGACTATCACTGATTCGCATTTTTGGCAGAATAGGCGATAACAGGACTCTTCCCTACTTAAAGTCACAACTAGATGATAAAGATAATATAATCACAGCAGAAACTATCCGGGCAATAAGTTCCTGGCCAAACGATAAACCACACCAGGATTTATGGGAAGTCGTTACCCATAGTCAAAATGAAACTAACAAGATACTGGCACTAAGAGGATTCATAGTCCTCACGTCCTATCAGCCCGAGGAGGCAATCAAAAATTATAATAAAGCATTTAAAATTGCCTCCGATGCTGAAAAGCGTAAGATACTGGGGCAGCTGGCCCAAATGAGAACCTTTGCCGCCTTTGATCTGGCGGCCACATATCTGGAAAACGAATCTCTGCAGCAGGAATCCGCTCTGGCGGCTATCAAAATATCACATCGTGTGTATCGGGATCATCTCGATTCGGTGGAAGATGTCATGAGAACCATCCTTGTCCTGTCTTTAAGTGAGAATATCGATACCCAGGCTCAAATCATTATCGATAAAATCTTAGCGGCCAGAGACCAAAGATTTAACCAGCGATTTGATCAGGTACAGATGGTTAATCTTTTTGATGGCAAATCATTTGAAAATTGGGAGGGGAATCCAGATTACTTTCGAATCGAAGATAACGCCTTGGTTGCCGGTTCGCTTAAGGAGAGTATTCCGCAAAATGAATTCCTGTGCACGACCAAAGAGTTCAGCGATTTCGAATTAAAGATCAGGTTCAAATTGCTGGGACCAAAAGATATAGCCAATGCTGGAATCCAGGTGCGCTCCCGACGTATACCAGATGATCATGAGATGATCGGGTATCAGGCCGATATCGGCCAGCGTTATTGGGGCAGTCTGTATGATGAGTCCAGACGACGGAAAGTGATCGCTCAGGCAGATACTAATCTGTTAAAGAAAGCAATTCGCCACGATGACTGGAACGAATACGTCATCCGCTGTGTTGGCAATAGGATTCAACTCTGGCTAAATGGTTTTAAAACTGTCGATTACCTCGAAGCCGATGATTCGATTGAACAGACAGGTGTTGTCGGCTTGCAAATACACAGTGGACCACCGACAGAAATTTGGTACAAGGATATTGCAATTAGGGAGATTCCCAAAACACCACGTTTTCGTAAACATATCATTAATAAAGATTCGGATTATGAAGCTGCAGCGTTTATAGATGTAAATAATGATGGCAAACTGGACCTGTTTTGTGGGGGCTTTTGGTATCAATCACCGGATTGGCACAAAAATTTCGTTCGTAAGGTACCTGAACAAGACGAGTACTACCTTGATTTCTCGGCTATCCCAATGGATGTGGATGACGATGGCTGGACGGATGTGGTAAATGGCAGCTGGCATGGAAAAGATGTATTTTGGCTTCATAATCCTGGTATGTCAGGAGATGAATTCCAGGTAGTACCTATTGATAACCCGGGTAACCTAGAGACTTTAGTTGCGGTAGACTTAAGTGGGGATGGCAGGATGGATATTTTACCAAATACGGTGAGCTCTCTCGTCTGGTATGAGTATAACGATGAACTTCCCGGTAAATGGAAGAAACATGAACTGCCAAAAGAAGCTGCCGGGCATGGTGTCGGCGCTGGCGATGTCAATAATGATGGACTCAATGATATTGTTACTCCCAAAGGTTGGTTGCAGCAACCCTTAAATTATGATAATGAATGGACGTGGCATCGGGAGTTTAATCTCGATCGGACAAGTGTGCCTATACTTATTCATGATGTTGATGGTGATTTGGATTCTGATCTGATCTGGGGTGATGGTCATGGTTATGGTGTTTTTTGGCTGGAACAAAAGTCAGATAAAAAAGGAGAAAGGGAATGGATAAGACATGAAATCGATATGGAATGGTCGCAGTCACATTTCCTGCTGTTAGTCGATCTGGATGCCGATGGCACAGAAGAATTGATTACCGGCAAACGTGTACGAGCGCATAATGGCAAAGATCCCGGAGGATATGATCCACCCTGTGTTTATTACTATAAATTTAATAAAAATGAGTATAATTGGGATCGTTACGTGCTAAGTGAGAGAGAAAACGTCGGTTTTGGAATATATACCTCGGCCCAGGATTATGATGGTGATGGTGATATCGATATTCTGACACCTGGTAAGTCAGGTCTTTATCTTTTTGAAAATCTTTATATTGAGTAAAAAATAGAATCCAATGCCCACGGTATTTTCGCTGTATTTGCGTTTTATAGTGTATCTTTTGTAGAGAATTTTGCAGGATGTGGCCGGTATCATGCCTATGCCACCTGATACCGGGGAAATGCCGCCGGCCTGGGGTATATATCTCACGGTTGATAATGTTGATGAAACAGCCAAAAAAGCCAAAGCACTTGGAGGAAAAGTTCTTATTGAACCGAGAGATATCCCGGAAGTCGGGCGATTTTGTGTATTACAGGATCCCCAGGGCGCCTGGTTTTCAGCTATCAGTTATAAATCATGATTTTTAGTTAGCTTATACAAGTTGCAACGGACGGGGAATCAGCATTATCCCTGCCCCGCCAAATATAGGCGCCGTGCTCACGCCTGAGGCGTATGCGGTGGTGCCGTCCGCCTCGGAGACAGGTCTGTTATGTGTGGGTTTAAATATTTTCAGTCTTTTCTGGCCGGAGAAAGTCTCCAAACGAGACCGATGCTGTATTCCAATCCGGTGATATTATATGGCTTTGGTGGATCAAGCAGATGAGAGTTGTATTTGGCGGCCAGTTCCAATTGAAGGTTGCTGAATAAGAAAATATCCAGGCCTAAGCCAACCTGAAAGTTATATTGCCAGGAGGTGGTGGTCAGAGCGGAATCTGCTCTGGCCCAGTCCTGACGGATGAAATTAAATCCATTCATGGCGAGAAGAAACGGTCTGAACCGGTCCATCGTAATGTAATATCTTCCCCCAACCATAAGCGGAATCATTCTAAAAATGGAACCGTCTTCTAAACCGGCATTTTCATTTGGTTTAAAATTGACATAGCCGGTCTGGAATACAAGGGATCCCTTATCCGAGTAAATAATCCCATAACCCAGGTAAAAACCGGAGGCGGATTCCCAGCTTTCCTTAAATTCACCGAGACTGTTAATGCCTAAGCCCTGTACGGTAACAAATTTCTCACCGGAAAAAACATTATTACTCTGTTCCAATGATGTTTGGGAATGGACAGCGGACCCGATAAGAATGCAAAAAATTATTATCCATTGGAGTTTCAAGGTATTTACCTCCGGAATAGTGTTTATATTATTTTTATAAGATGTCATTTATTGTTTTTTTATTTTATGCAAAATTAATTAGAAATGAAATCCAACAAATAGTCGCTGTTCATTATTGTAAACATTCTGGTTCGGAAAATATTCATATCTGCCATGACGGTGATAGAGAAGATATTCAAGCCCCAAATACCAATGTTTCCATAATTTAATTCTTAGAGCAGGCTGCCACATCCCTATAAACTCATCCCCCGGTGCCCCATCCCAGGTGTGGATCCACCAAAAATTGTAACGTATATCCAGGGAGCCAAAAGGAAAGCGTAATAAAAGCCGCATATTAACTGCCGCACCCGGCCCCATGTTGTAAGTTCTGCCTGAGTCAAGAAATTCAACTTTAAAATATTCAGAATAATCCGAATTAGCACCTCCCATCAAAAGTGCACCTGCATGGATCAATCCCAGAAACTGGACTTTATCCTTCTGTGGGGATCGGTATCCTGCACCAATCATAACACTTGTGCCGCCCACTTCATAAATATTGTTGTTGAGATAATCATAATGTTGGAAAAATCCCCAATTAAAGCGACTTCCCTCACCAACTGGTTTGTTCTTGCCCCATAAGGTACTGACAATGCGAAACTGTCCGATTAATGGCTGCACTCCGCCAAAATTAAATGCAGAATAAAACTGGAAATGATCGAAAGGTTTTAAGGTGCGTTTATAAAACAGAGTACCATAGACATAGTCAAGCGTAAGCATACCATTCTTCTGACCATCCTTAAAATTTGTCCCATCAGCAACATTGTTAGCCCCGAAAGCTATTTCTGCATACATGGGCTCTTTTTTATAAAGTTTTTCCTTGGTTTGTCTGGCGGTGCGGCCATAAATCAAGCGATTAAACAATCGTCCGGGATTAAATATACCGGCAGCAAGTTCATTCCAAAAACGTGCGGAGCCGCCCAAACTTTCATCAAGAATATTATTAGAGAAACGGTAAAACATCTCACCTAGCATGGATCCACCGACAGAGGTCATAATCCAGTCGTTAAAGGCCGGCGGTTCAATCTCCATAAAGAATTCCCATTGCCAGCTACCAATCGCTGCAACCCCTAAGGATGCATAATAATTATAGCCACTGGACCTGGCCAGATTAAAATAAATAGAACCATGAAAAGGATGGGCAAACATATTAGTAAGAAACCCATCTGCATCGGTAGAAAAGCCTCTCTCAAAATTATGTTCAATAGATTTAAAACTTATCTTGGCAAATTCAGAATCCATGATATAGGAATTAAAAGACGCTAAAGCCAGATTCAAACCAATTGATTCTGCAATCGGTATTAATAGATTTATTTTTGGATTCATTTTCTCCACAAGTGCCGGATCTGGTACATAACCGGTATCAGCTAATACATCGACGCCCACATCTGAAGAGTAGATAGACTGGGCCTGACACAGTGAGACACTTAACAGAATAAGTGACAAAATTGTCAGAGTATATTTCATAAATTGCCTCCGTGATGAGTCTAAATGAATTGAAGGGATTCCTGATTAGATTTGAACAGATATATTGAAACTCTTTGAGCGGTTATGATTATCTGATACAATAAATAACCGGTTGATCATGAAGATACAAAACTGAAGGCAGAAATACAACAAATCGACTCAGTCGCCTTTTCTATCTTCCCTGATTATATAAAAATGATAGATTGGAATGTTTGATCTGAAATTATACCTATCTATAAGTTATTAATCTGATCTATTCATACCGCAGCCCAAGGCTGCAAACAAAAAAAAGACAAAAGACAAAAGATTAAAAAAAGCAGAGAGCGGAAAGCAGAAAGCAGAAAAAAATCTCTGCGGTCTCTGCGTTAGATGAATATATCCAGTTTGTAAAATTTTTGCTAATCCCCCTCCGGTCATCCTGAGCGGAGTCGAAGGAAAGGAGGGAGAAAAAGAGGAGATAATTCTGTGATTTTTTAAATCCTGGAAGATTTAATCCCGACAAGTCGACGGGATGTCGACATTTTTGTCGGGATTACCTTTTACCTTTGGCCATAAATAATAGATGCGGGGGAATGGGACGCTTTTTAAATCCGGGACCCTGGTAAAAAATATCAATGGACTCGGATCCTGAATTTTCGAAGTAAAGAACCTTTAGTGACTTTCTGCCGGCGTTTAAATTAATTTTACCTGAATAAGCCTTTTTTCCCCTGTATCCGGCATTGTCCACAACTATTTTATCATCAATATAGAGTACACAGCCGTCGTTTGCCGAGGCATAGAAAGTATACTCCCCGCTCTCCAAAATTTCAAGATATCCCCTGAATATAACAGCCACGTAATCTTCCCGTTTGTTTATCTGATCCGGATCGAATTGAAATACCCTGCCGGTAGAAACCGGTTTGAGTGAGGTCGTATCAGGTCTCTTATTCCACTCCCCTTCGTAAACCGTATACTCCAGACCATTTACGGAGGGATCAACAAATTGTGTCATCAAAGTTTTTACAAAACCTGGCAAATAACCTTCTTTAAAGGCCTTCGCTTTAATTAGCGTATTATCTGATATTAAAAATGATCCGGAATATTTTTGTGATGATAAATCCGGTTCACTTCCATCTAATGTATAATAAATATTCGTCTCCTCAGTTGCTGATTTTATAAAGATCCCGGCTTTTTCAGGCTTTAGAAATAATGTGTCGGTTGGGAATATCTGTGGTGTTGACACGTGAATGGGTTTTATTAAAGTTTTAACATTCCGCGATGAAAAATGGTATTTACCGGAGCCAACTTCGATGACAGCAAAGTTTTGCTCCATCCCCATAAATTTCAGATCATCTTGCTCAATCATTGACAGGCCATTCTCCTTAACAAGATCCGGATCTGATGCAGGAATATAAACAGTGGCGGTGGTATTCGCGGGAATTTCAATATCCAAATGAAGATCCCCATCTTCAAGGCGCCATTCTGCTGCAACCTTTCCGTATAAAGAATTAAAACCTGCCCGGGCATAAGTAAGATCACCTGATAATTTTGGTTTAATGTAAATATGCTTAAAGCCTGGATGTTGTGGGTCCGGATTGATTCCGGCCACATATTTGAAAAACCAGCGGATTACACTACCATACATTGGATGGCTGTGCGAGAGCTTGCCATCCCAATACTCCCAAAGTGTCGTGGCATTTTTACCAAGTATATAATCACCATATCCGGGAAAATCCCTCTGATTCATGATAGTAAAAGCCAGGTCTTCACTTCCGGATTCACTTAAAATCTCCAGCATGAGCGGTGTTGCTAAGATCCCTGTATCAAGGTGTCCTTTATTAGCCAGGATATTCTCACGGAGACTTTCCAAAACCTGCTCTTCATTTCCGGCGTCAACCATGCTAAAGGCAAGGGGGAACACGTCTGAACCCTGGCGGCCCTCCCAGTATCTTTTTTCAACCTTATCGAAATATTTGTTATTTAAAGATTTACGGGTTCTCTCTGCTATTTCTGAAAATTGCTCCTTATCCTGATTTTCCTGCAGAAGTTCTGCCACCTCTGTCATAATTCTTGTGATATAATAATAATAAGCGGTGTTCACCAGGGGAGGGGGGATCTCCATGGGCTCTGGTGTGGCCCAGTCACCCAGACACCAGGCGTCGGGTTCTTCACGCACGATGATACCATCTTTATCGGTTCGTGTTCCCAGATAGTCAATCCAATGCTTCATTCCTTTATAATGTTGACGCAGAATGTCCAGGTCACCATAGTATAGATAATAGAACCAGGGTACGCTCACATAGGCAGATCCCCAGGCCGGTCCGCCTCCTCCTCCACCAAAAGGCGCTGTGTGAGGAACAAATCCGCTTTTTTTATTTTGAACATCTGCCATATCATTGATCCATTTGTGATAAAATCGGGTCATATCGAAACAAAATATCGCTGATTCCGCTAATATTTGACCATCACCCGTATAACCGAGCCGCTCCCTGTGCGGACAATCACTGCTGACATTACCGTGAAAATTTCCCAATTGGGTCCAAATATAATTCTGATAGATTTTATTGAATAGATCATTAGAACATTCAAAATAACCAACCGTATCAACGGCTGTGTTTACAACTATGCCCAGGACGTCATCCAAACCGGGTTCGTATTTAACCCCGCTAATCTCCACATTGCGAAAAGCATGCCACGTAAATCTGGGTTCGAACGTTTCAACGTCTTTACCTTTAAGGATGAACAGGTCTTTCTGTCCATAATCTTTGCCTAACTCTTCAATATAGCGGATAGAGATTGTGTCACCTTTCTGTCCACGTACATTGAGACGAATCCAACCGGAAAACATTTGACCAAGATCGTAAAGAAACACATCTTCGGATGCTTGGGAAATCGAAACCGGTTTAATTGTGTCGGTCACTTTGTCAGCTGGAGCCAATTGTGATTCAAGTTTGCCCGTGGGAGATCGAACGATTTTTGCATCAATCCAGTTATTATCATCAAATCCGGATTCACACCATCCGTTATGTTCAAGACGTGCATCATAATACTCGCCCGTAAATATTCCGTTGTGAACGATAGGTCCCCTCGAGAATTTCCAGGTCTCTTCGCTGCAGATAGTCTCTATATTTCCATCATTATATATAACCTCGATCTGGAGTATAAATCGCGGAGTATCATACCACATCCAGCCTTCTTCACGTCGGTCCCGCTGGTTATACCAGCCGTTGCCCAGGATGATACCCGCAGTATTAACTTCACTACTGAGAGAGTTTGATATATCAAAGGTGTGATAAAATACCCTCGTTTCGGATTGATCATCATAAGGATAAAGAAGCTTGCGCATATTCCGGCGATCATAATTGGTATGTGCCGGTGCCAGAACATGATCACCTATTTTCTCACCATTCAAATATAATTCGTAATAACCAAGTCCACTGACATAAGCCCTTGCGGATTTAATTTCTCCTTTAAGTCTAAACTCTTTCCGGAAGTAAGGTGCCGGATCAGTTTGGGGCGAGTCCGGTTTCTCATCTTCCCCGGTACCGATCCAGTCGGCTTGCCAATCCGAAGCCTTTAGAAAACTCATTTCCCACTCTGCGATCTCGCTCCATTCTGAGGACTGGTCCGATTGATCCCAGACCCGTACCTTCCAATATACCTTCATACGGGAAGCGAGTATTTTGCCATCGTAGTGGACTTGAAGACATTGGTCGGAATGTACCTTTCCCGTATCCCAGAGTATACCCCTATTCAACTCCAGGTTTTTTGTTGATCCGGAGACAATAATCTGATAGGCTTGTTGCTTTTGATTTCTTACTTCCGACTTTATATTCCAGCTTAGTCGTGGCGATGGAATATCAATACCTAATGGATTCCTCAGATACTCACAGCGCAGATTACAGGGTTGTATATTGGATTTCGACTCCAGATCATCTGCTGAAAAAAGTTCGGATATATGGAGTAGGGATAACAACATGCTGCAAATAATAATAAATAAACGGTGGATTTTCATAATAAAATTCACTTTCGGATTATATTTTATTAGTAAAGGCATTATTCCTGGGAATTATAATTTAACCTTCTCTACTCATACCGCAGCACGAGGCTGCCATCAAAGAAAAGAATTTGTCCACGAATTACACGAATTAACACGGATTACTTAACCGCAATGACGCCACCCGCCTCGGGCGGCGCCTTCTTAGCGTCTTCGCGGTAAAAAAATCTTGAACACTTTAGATAAAATTTTGCTAATCTCCCAAGGCGATCCGCAAGGCGGAAATAACAAAGTTTTCGGCTACAACAGCATAGCGCGACACAGGGCTGTAAACAAATTCAAAGTTTATTAAATTTGAAAAAAAAGAATGTTTTATGCAAGATACCACAGGGAAATAATGATTTAACCCCATCAAATCAGATAATTTCATTGGATGATAAAATAAAACGCAGTGAGACCCGTTTGTGCATATCCCGAAAGTGAGGTCCTGAAAATATCAGACAGATATTGGATCTGATGATATTTTCCAATAACTTTTATTCATAGACATATTTCAAAGATTACGTTTACAACAACCCCCTAACCCTCCTTCGGTTTCACTCAGGACAGGCTCTTTGCTAAGGGGGAATTAAATCCTTGATTATATGTTACTTATACTCCTGAGCATTAATTTTTATGAAAAGATCAGGCTTGGACTGCCACAAATTTTTATTAGATTATTTAATTCAAAACGCCTGATTTAGCTGAATGTGTATCTGTAGAGACGTCCCGACGGGACGTCTCTACAAACCAATATTATAATTCAGGGATGACACTACATAAATGTTATAGGGAATTTCTATGAGAGGGACTATGAAGAGAGATTTAATAAAACTAATACGATTGATTCTGATATTTTCACTCAGCGGATTATCAAATTGTGCAAAGAGTACGGATGATTTACCCGCGATTATTCCCCTGCCAAATTCAATGTCGATTCAGGATGGATACTTTCAGATATCCGCTTCAACACGCATTCTTACGGATCATTCGCCTCAATCGGGACAAACAGCTGCCTACCTTGCCGATATCATTCGTCAGGCAAGCGGAATTAATTTAATTATTGAACTGGCGGAGCATAAGGGTGATCATCAAAATACAATTATGTTATCAGTCGACGATGTTCCTCAAAGTTTAGGCAATGGAGGTTATCAGATAGAGTCGACCAATGAATTTATTTTAATAAAGGGAAATCCGGCTGGTCTGTTTTATGGTGTGCAAACATTGCTTCAACTTCTTCCGCCTCAGATTTATAGCCGGCAGAAACATAATGATATCGAATTAAAAATTCCGGCAATTCATATTACCGATAAACCACGATTTAATTGGCGGGGGATGCATCTGGATGTGGGGCGGCATTTTTTTCCGGTTGCATTTATAAAAAAATATATAGATTTGTTAGCAATGCACAAATTAAATACCTTTCACTGGCACCTAACCGATGATCAGGGATGGCGTCTTGAGATCAAAAAATATCCACAGTTAACAGCGAAAGGTGCCTGGCGAAAGGGAACAACCTCATCCCTTTTAGGAAAACCGGATGTACTGGATGGAATTCCCCACGGTGGGTTTTATACACAGAAAGAAATTCGTGAAATCGTCCGCTATGCGGCAGAGCGATTCATTACCATTGTGCCTGAGATTGAGATGCCCGGACATAGCCAGGCTGCATTAACTGTCTTTCCCCATTTATCCTGTGCGGGCGGACCCTTTGAGATTAAGATGAATTGGGGTATATCCGACGAAATATACTGTGCAGGAAATGAGGAAGTGTTTACATTTTTAGAAAACGTACTATCTGAAGTCATCGATCTTTTTCCTTCCGGGTATATTCATATTGGTGGGGATGAGGTACCTAAAGTACGCTGGGCCAACTGTCTCAAATGTCAAAATCGCATCCGGGGTGAAGGTCTGAAAAGTGAAGAGGAACTACAAAGTTACTTCATCAACCGGATAGAAAAATTTGTTAATTCAAAGGGAAGGCAGATTATCGGTTGGGATGAGATCATTCAGGGTGGATTAGCGCCCAATGCTTCTGTGATGTCCTGGCGGGGGGATGCCGGTGCCATTGAAGTATCGCGAAAAGGACACAATGCGGTGATGTGTCCAAGTCCATATTGCTATTTCGATTACTATCAGGGTGATCCTGCAAAAGAACCGAAGGCAATGGAAAGTATTCTCCCCCTGGAAAAAGTTTATTCTTATGAACCCATTCCCTCTGAGTTGACAGCGAAGGAAGCGCGTCATATTCTGGGTGCTCAGGGTAATGTATGGACAGAGTATATTAAAACGCCTGAGCAAGTGGAATATATGGCCTTACCCAGAATGAGTGCTATGGCTGAAGTCGTGTGGTCAGCAAAATCAGATCGTCAAGTTGATGATTTTTTAAAACGACTGTCTTTCCATTATTTCCGGCTTGATGAATTAGAAATCAACTACCGCTGGCCGCGGGTGGAAGGGTTTGACGATCGTAATGTATTTATTGATGATTTATCGATTCATCTTCAACAGGGCAGGCCGCATACAACTATTCATTATACTTTAGATGGAACTGAACCGACCATCCAATCACTTATGTATGAAAAACCGATTCTTCTTACGAAATCAGCTCTTCTAAAAGTTAGAGAATTTGCTCCAAACGGGCGGTTTAGTCAACTATACCAGGGGGAATTTATTCAGCAGGAAATGATCCATCCTCTGAGTGCAGAGAATGTGACACCCGGTTTAACTTATAATTATTATGTTTTTGACAAACCGATTGATACAACAGAGGACCTTAAAAATATAACCATACAAACAAAGGGCTATGTTGAAAATTTACAATTTCCGTTTGAGAAACTTCCCGATTACTTCGGTCTTGTCTTTAAAGGATTTATTAAAGTTCCTTCCGACGGGGTTTATACTTTCTATGTATCATCAAATGATGGCAGCCTTTTGTATATACATGATCAGCTTGTGGTTGAAAATGATGGCTGGCATGGTCCACAGGAAAGATACGGGCAAATCGCTTTGAAGACCGGTTTACACCCTATACGAGTGGACTATTTTCAATCAGGGGGGCGCAGATCGCTCGAAGCTTTTATTAAAGGTCCGGATATGTCAAAACATGAGCTCAACGAATCTGAGTTATTTAATTGACACAAAATCAGACCTTTTCAGCACGGCAAAACGATGGGATTCTGAAGGGAAATTAATTAGTGAGGCATTCTTTTGGTCAGGTCGGTTGCAGTAAGGGAATAGGGTATAAGGAAATAAGTTATTTAAGTAAAAATTGAATATTGAATATTGAATATTGGATATTGACAACAAATCACTTTATATCGATATTACCTTATTCCTTATTCCCCTGTGCCCATGAGCCGGTGGTTAAGGAGAAGACTAACCCGATAACACGCATAGGTATAAAACGGGGCAGCAAGAACGTCAATGCTATAATGCACATGCTGCCAGAGAACGCAAATCCCGACTATAATCGTGGCCATGAGGAAAAAAACTTTCAAATTTTTATTTTTTGTGCTGAGATATAAGAGAAATAAGGTTGCTGTATGACCCGAAAAAAACAAGTCTTTTGTAAGGACACCGGAGCTCATCGATTGAACGAAGGGGTCCTCCAGGGGGATTAAAAAAACGGGCGGATCAAGGGGGAGAAGGTACATGGAGGTCATGCGTGCCAGCACCAACAGGATATAGGCCTGCAAGGCGATAATTAGCTGCGGCGGATTCTGAGCAAGATGAATCAAAGCCAGAATCACCGACAGGTAAATGAGACTAAAGGTTATCCAGGTAACATTGCTTGGGTTAAACAGATCTAAAATAGGATCTGCAAGAACAGCACCTGGTCTCGTTTCCACATAATCCAGAAAACGGGGAAAATAAATAACAATCACAAAAAGCAATACGACTGTTATCACCAATATTATCCTGAATTTGGTCTCCTTCAGGGCAGTTTTCCAGGACTCCAGCCAGGAAAATGTTTTCAATAAATCCTCGCCAAATTAGAATTTAAGCTATTTTCAATTCACTTCGTTTTTCAAATCATACAAATATCCAAAAAATATTGATACGTTGCAAAGGTTTTAACGACCTACAATTATATTGGCCGGTATCCCAAAGAACGAGATAAAGGTACACTTGAACGGATCTATGAGGTCCTTAAAAAATATATTGAGCCGGATATAGGTTGTGGTTGTGATTGCCGGGAGTGTTGATTCAGAAGGAAAACCGCTGGAATAATTGTTGATTTTGATTTGGTATAGATCGTATGGACATTGTAGTGGCCGTTCGCGAACGGCCACTAGGATTGTTTATTATATTAACATATAGTGATAGAGACGCGATTAGTTGCGTCTCTATATTTTCCTGGATATGTAATGAATCTGTAAAAAATTTGGTAGAGACGTCCCACCGGTTGAAAATCCCGTTTGCGGGGAAGGTCTTTACATTAAAAATCAATCACCGGATTTTCACACATAGTAATAATTTATGGCTCAACCGTTGAAGCGGATCTTTGATTTATTACAGCCGCCTTTGCTAATTTAGTAAAATCGGCAATTTCATCAGCGAATCCATCATCATCCATAAAAACCCGTCCTTCTTCGTCAAGAATAAAATACCCGCTTGGATTCCCCAGATTGTCGAGCATGAACAAAGCAAGATAAAAATCTTCAATACCGTTATCTTTCATTTTGCCTGAAATCAAATTTAAAATATAGGCTGAGTCAGAATAAACGACAACGGTCAATTCCGAAAAGACACTAAAATTACCATTATCACCGACGATAAATCCACCCAGACCGGTACCATTCTCCGGTCCGTTCAGATAATCCATACTTACGGTCAGCTCGTCATTGTTCTGTTTTGAAAATTTAACATAGTAATCGGAATAGATACTGCCAATAGCATCACCAGGGCGATTACTGTTGATTATTTTAAAGGGTTTACATAAATAAGAACCACCAATACTTGGAGGATTGTCACCTTTGTGGATAGGCATCCCCAATGAATCAATAATTGCTAATAAGGAGGGAGGAACGAGATTGTTTATCTCCCGGGTTAAGCCATTATCTTCAACCCGTGTGGTGGGGTCAGCTGATTTTTTGCTACAACTAGCCATAAAAACAAGAAAAAGTGGTATAGACATAAATAAAATTAAACATTTTTTCATAATGGGGTCTCCCTTTGGTTAATAATGAATAATTATCAGCTATATTACTGGTATAACGGATTGAAATATTTAATTATTTCGTGAAAATTTTTTTCCTATCCCTTTATCATATTTTGTTATATTCACTTATCAGATGATTTTCTATATTCGGATATGGATTTCAGAACATGAGATTAGCGCGCAAATTATATTTTTTTATCATTTATCTGGAGTCTCAATAAAAAAAGATGGTTTAGTCTAATTATTTTCTTATTTTTTAGCTTGATCTATTCTTAGCGCAGCCCATGCGGGACGCACAAAGACGCTAAGCAAATAGGTCCACGAATTCCACTCCCAAGGGACTCCTTCTCATAAAAAATTCGTGGATAAAAACCGTTATTTTATTTAATTTCTAACTAAAAATGGAGTAAAACATGAAACGAAGAGAATTTATTCATGGTTCAGCAGCTGCCGTTTCCTCTTTCCTTATCATACCACGCCATGTACTGGGGGGAAGGGGATATGTTGCCCCGAGCGATAAACTGAATATTGCCGGTATTGGTGTAGGAGGACAGGGTGGTGCCAATTTGAGAGAAATGGAAAGTGAAAACATTGTTGCTTTATGTGATGTGGATTGGAAAAGGGCGGCGGGCACTTTTGAAAAACATCCCAAGGCCAAAAAGTATAAAGACTTTCGCGTCATGCTTGAAAAACAGAAAGATATTGATGCTGTTGTTGTGGCCACACCGGATCATGTTCATGCTACTGCAACGATGATGGCGATTAATCTAAAAAAACATGTATACTGCGAAAAACCTTTGACCTATACGGTTTATGAAGCCAGAAAAGTGACAGAGGCCGCACGGGAGGCGGGTGTGGTTACTCAAATGGGGAACATGGGGCATGCCAGTGAGAGTATCCGTTTGCTTTGTGAATGGATCTGGGATGGTGCGATTGGTGAAGTAAGTGAAGTTCATGCCTGGACGCCCCATCCGGTTTGGCCTCAGGGTATCCAGCGACCAAAAGATACGCCCCCGGTTCCTGAAACCCTGGACTGGGATCTCTGGGTAGGACCGGCCCCGTACAGGCCCTATAATCCTTGCTATCTTCCAACCATGTGGCGTGGATGGTGGGATTTCGGAACCGGCGGGCTGGGTGACATGGGTTGTCACATATTTGATCATATTATCTGGGCTTTAAATTTAGGTGCGCCGGATAGTGTGGAAGCGAGTAAGTCTACCTTCGTATCCCATGGTTTGAACTGGACGAAAGATGTGAATACAGAGACCTATCCCCGCGCCTCTCTCGTAACCTACCGTTTTCCGGCAAGAGAAAAGTTTCCACCCTTAAAACTAACCTGGTATGATGGCGGACTCATGCCGCCCAGACCGGAAGAACTGGAAGAAGGACGGTCTATGGGTGACCAGTATGGGGGAGCTCTCTACGTTGGTTCAAAGGGTAAAATCTTGTGTGGATCCCATGGCGCCGGTGGTGTGCGAATTATTCCGGAGTCGAAAATGCAGGCTTATAAAAAACCAGAGCCTTCGATCCCACGTTCAATTGGGCACAGGCAGGAATGGGTTGCAGCGTGTAAAGGTGAGGGCACTGCGAAATCTGATTTTGATTTTGCCGGGCCGATGACAGAGATGACACTTCTGGGAAATATTGCTCTCAAAACAGAAAAAAAACTCTATTGGGATTCAGAAAATATGAAAATCACCAACCTGCCCGAAGCGAATGAATTTTTACACAGGGACTATCGTCAGGGCTGGAATTTATAACCTGACATATTCATACCACAGCGATGCTGCAAATAAAAAGATTAAAGAAAGCAGAAAGCGGAAGGCAGAAAGCAGAAAAAAATCTCTGCGGTCTCTGCGTTAGATGAATATATCCAGTTTGTAAAAATTTTACCACCACGCCTAAGGCGCCGTGCCCACGCCTGAGGCGTGTGGGGCAAACACGAATTACACGAATTAAAAAATATATTATAAAAAAGTCCGTCCAGCCCCATTTCACGGGGGAGAATCGGTGTTATCCGTCCTGTTCCGTTCTACGAGAGTCATCGGGGTTTTATAAAATTCTTTGCGTCTTGGTGCCACCCGCCTAGGCGGGGGAAGATCTTTGCGATGAATTATCAAGGCGGACTAAAATATTTATAGTCGCCTTAAAAATAAAAAACTAAATTAAGGTGTTCCATACCACGATCAGGGTATTTTTCGCGACCTGGATGTGCATTCTTGTTTTAGGCACTTAAAAATATTACATTTCCTTTATTCAATCAGAAAGGAAAAAAATGCTCGCCACATACAAGTTAAAAGCATCAGAAATAAATCAGTCATTTCTGGATACGATTAAGAAGATATTTAAAGACAGTGAAATAGAAATAGTTATCCATGAAGTTGAAGATGAAACTGAGTATCTATTAAAATCCTCGGCCAATAAAGCACATCTATTGAAAGCAATTGCTAATGTAGATAGTGGAAAGAATCTGGATGAACTTTCTATTGAAGGTCTGTAATGCGTATTATTTTTGAGCCGATAGCCTTTTCGGATTTCAATGATTGGGCTCATAAGGATAAGAAAATACACAAGCGTATTATTACTTTAATAAAAGATATTAACAGGGACCCTTTTAAAGGAATGGGTAAACCTGAACCGTTAAAACACGAACTTAGTGGTTACTGGTCAAGACGGATTACAGAAAAAGACAGGTTGGTTTATAAAGTAACTTCCCGGGAAATCATTATCATTTCATGTAAGTATCATTATTAGATATCCACTTTTTTGCCAAATCTTCAAATCAAATGCTCCTTTAGTGTTTTCACAATCATATACTCGTATACGGACAGCGCTCATGTTAGGAGCCTTACATTTATTCACTAAATATATTTTTCAATTAATCATATATAACCTTATATTTCTTACTGCAGCATTTATAAATAGAGCAAAATAATACATTACCTATAAGCTAAATTTTTTATCGTTCTTAACTATTATACCAAACAAAGGAGATTCGTTATGCGCTACAGTATTCTTTTAGTTGTTCTAAGTTTATTTCTGATTTGGGGTTGTTCATCAGTTTCTTATAAGACAGATTTTGACGACACAGTTAGTTTTCGCGGTTACAAAAACTATATGTGGTATGCAGGAAAAATGCCGGACGATGATGTGCTAAGTGCAAATCCCCTGATTAAAAAACGTGTGGCTGCCGGTGTTGATAAAGCATTACAGGCAAAGGGATTTGCCATTGGTACTGAAGATGATGTCGATTTTGTTGTACTCATTCATGCCGGAAACAAAGAAAAGATGCAGATAACAAATTATGGTGGTTATGGCATGGGCGGATACGGCCGCGGTTGGGGTGGTTATGGTGGTTATGGTGGCCAAACTGATGTTTACCAATATGATGAAACGACGCTTGTGATTGACGTCTATGATGCTGAAAAAAAGGAAATGGTTTGGCGAGGCACTGCCACGGGCGTGGTTAAAGAATCTTCTGATCAGGTAGAGCAGCAGAAAAGAATAGACAAAGTTGTATCAAAAATGCTGGATCATTTTCCTCCGGAGTAATAGCGATACGGGTATAGGGTATAAGGTATCGGGCTTAAGAAAAGAAGTAGTGATTAGGAATTTGGAACTGGGAATTATTTCTCCAACATGGAAATTCCCAATTCCTAATTTCAAGTCTTTCTTACTTAGATGCTACCCCTATACCCTATACCTTTACCCTTATACCTTATTAAACTGTCCAATGAGACTGAAAACTTCATTTCCCCATAACACAGGTAATACCATGAGAAAATTTATTTTCCTGATTTCAATTTTAATCATTTTTACAAGTATTTCATTCTCCCAGGATGAGGAACTGACCTGGCCGCGGGAAATTGAGACGAAGGAGGGTTTGGTTACACTTTATCAACCCCAACTCGAATCATTTAAAAATGATACCCTGGAAGGCAGAATGGCCATATCAATAAAGCCCGCTGAAGGGGAAATGCTATTTTGTGCGGCCTGGTTTAAGGCACGTCTCTCCACAGATCTGGATGAACGTACGGCTACCCTGGAAACGGTGGAAATCGAGCGTGTTCATTTTCCCGACATTGAGGATGATTCAAAAATTGATCAATTAAAAGCCTTTCTTAAAAAGGAGTTTGAATCCTGGGATGTGGTCATGTCCCTTGACCGCCTTACCGCAAGTCTGAATGATGTAGAAGACTTAAAAAATCAATCAGTACAATTAAGCAACGATCCCCCGGATATTTACTTCAGAACCTCTCCCACTACTTTAGTTTCTATTGACGGGGATCCCATCCTTAAAAAAATAGATGATTCCAATCTGGAATATGTGGTAAATACACCCTTCTTTATTGTTAAAGAGCAGAATAAAACATCCATCTATCTAAAAGGTGGAAAATTTTGGTATGTGTCTGATGAAATTTTAGAAGGATGGGAGGCTACAGAAAAGATCCCATCGGATATCGAAAAGTTGGCAAAGGACAATATTCAAGAGGGTGAACCGGATTCAATCTCAGCATCTATAACTGAGCCACCGGCATTAATCGTCGTTTCAAAACCGGCAGAGTTAATCACTACTGATGGCGATCCCGACTATGCTACTATTGAGGGTACATCCCTGCTTTATGCAAAAAATTCTGAGAGCGATATTATAATGGATATCAATACCCAGGATCATTATATATTGCTTGCCGGTAGATGGTATCATTCAAAATCACTTAAAGACGGCGATTGGAAGTTTTGCGAACCGGCCAATCTTCCTGCAGAATTTTCAAAAATCCCGGAAGATTCTGATATGGCCGATGTTCGCGCAAGCATTCCCGGAACACCGGAAGCGCAGGATGCCCTGCTGGAACAAAATATCCCCCAAACGGCGGCTGTGGACCGCAAAACGGCTAAGGTAGAAGTTACCTATGATGGCAATCCGGAATTCAAAAAAGTTGAGGGAACCGAAGTTGCCTATGCCGTTAATACCGATAAAACTGTTTTAAGAATAAAAAATAAATATTACTGCGTCGATGATGCTATCTGGTTTATCTCTGAAAATGCGAATGGTCCCTGGGTCGTCAGTGATGTCCGTCCCGATGAAGTGGATGATTTGCCACCAAGTTCTGAAGTATATAATGTTAAATATGTGTACATCTATGATTCTACACCTGAGGTCGTTTATGTTGGATACTATCCGGGGTATACCTATTCATACGTTTATGGTGGTGTAGTCGTTTATGGTACCGGTTACTATTATAATCCCTGGTACGGATATTATTATTATCCACGGCCGGTTACCTGGGGGTATGGTGTCCACTGGAATCCCTGGACAGGTTGGGGATTTTCGGTTGGTTTTAGTTATGGTTGGGTTGGTTGGCGGTTCCACCCCTATCGGGGATGGTGGGGACCACGTGGCTATCGGCACGGCTATCGTCATGGTTATCATCGCGGTTACCGGCATGGTGCCCGGGCCGGATACAGAGCAGGCTACAGGGCAGGGCAACGTAATGCATCCCGCAATGTCTATCGCAACAGGAATACAGGCGTTAAACACTATTCTAATGTGAAACGAGGAGCAAGCACAAAGAATATTAGCAACAGGACCCGTGCTTCATCCAAGCCAAATAATATGTATGCGGATAAAAAAGGTAATGTGCACCAGAGGAATAATAACGGCAGTTGGGAACAAAAATCTAATAAAAAAACCTCACAGGGCATTAGTCAGCGTACCACAACTTCGCAAAGAAGCACCAGTGTAAATAAAAGTCAAAAAAGCCAATTGGATCGTTCGGCTCAAAGCCGTAGCCGGGGCAATACAAACTATAACCGATCCCGGAGCAGTTCCCCGAGTAGGAGTAGTGGTCGGTCAGGAGGTGGCAGGAGAAGGTAAATTTGGGTCCACGGATTAAATTTATTTATCTATTGTAATATGTACGGCAAGTACGTACATTTATTGAAAAAAAAGAGATAAAAATGATACAGTTATCAGTAAACAAATTTCGGTCAAATTTAAAATCTTTTGTTGACAAGGCAATTAATGATCACGTACCCCTAAGAGTCAATCGTAGAGCCGGACGGGATTTTATAGTAATGAGTGCGGAAGATTGGGAAAGGGAACAAGAAACATTGTATGTCCTTCAAAATTCATCTTTAATGATGCAGGTTGATGAATCCATAAAAACTCATAAATCAAATAGCGGCTATAAACCTACAGAAGATGAATTGGATGAGATCAATAATATTTGAAGGAAATACCTGGCATAAATACGAAGAATTAAGAAATAAAGAAAAAGTTCTCCATAAAAATCTTTGTAAAATTCTTAAAGAAATGCAGCGGAATGATCCTTCTAAGGGATTAGGAAAACCAGAGCCTTTAAAACATAATTTGAAAGGACTTTGGTCGAGAAGGATATCTCAAAAAGATAGATTAATATATAGATTTGATCAAAATTATATTTATATTTTTGCTATTGGCGGTCACTACAATAATCATTGATTTTGCAGTTTAGCTTATAGTCCAGACACGAATTTTAATGGTTGTGGGGCTATTTGTTAACAATATACAAAATATTAGATTGAATATAGATCAACACTAAAGTAATGATAAAACTGAAAAATTTGGTCTCGGCGACATTCGCGGACGTATTTTTTGTTTACCATATAAAGATTACAGCCAGTTTTTTGGTGCATTTGATCTTTCCGTTGACATCTTCGCCCCAACTGGCAGCTATGAAGATGGCATCGGATCCAGCAGTTGGGTTGTTATGGCAGGCTTGATGTTTGCTGAATGGATTCAGACCTTTCCAATTATTTCTTATTCCTATACATCCAAACGAACCGCAGACGCCATTCCTGAGCAATTTAAAGAAATAGGTAACGGGCTTACTCTGCAAGCTATCATTCCGGTTGTATTCAATGAAAAATTCTTTATTTTTTTTGTTTGTCCGAAGGACTCCTTCGGAGCAGCCCTGTGCTGAGTTTTGATAAAACCAGACTAATTAATTTAACTTCTTGAGATTTTATTTTGAATGCAAAAAAAGTAAACTGGTGGGGATGGGGAGATCCTAAAAAAAGTTATGATTTGTCCTCACGTCCTTTTTTCTGGACTCATTTAAGATCCCGGCTCAATATTCCTGATAAACCATTCTTTTTCGCACCAAAATGTGATGAAATTAATATACCGGACTGCCGATTATCTTCAATATTATTTATCCAACTTAAAAACTTCTTGAGTGAATCTCAGGTTTCAGTTTCAAAGCTAGATCGATTATCTCATACTTACGGCAAAAGTTATCATGACCTGATTCGAATTCGCCACAAATTATTTCCCAATACCCCTGATGCAGTACTTTTTCCTGAAAGTGAAGATCAAGTTGAAAAAATTATAAAATGGGCTAAAGAAAGCAAGATCGCTGTTGTACCCTGGGGTGGAGGAACGAGCGTTGTAGGCGGTGTTGAAGCTGTGCATGAACCTTATCACAACGGACTGATTGTGTTAGACATGAATCGAATGAATCGTGTCCTGCATATCGATAAATCTTCTCTTGTAGCTGATGTTGAGGCTGGTATATTCGGCCCTGAACTGGAGATTAAACTTCAAGAGAATGGTCTCACCTTTGCGCACTATCCCGAATCATTTGAATTTTCAACTTTAGGCGGATGGATTGCCGCCAGTTCAGCAGGACAGCAATCGACATTATATGGAAAAATCGAAGATATGATTGAAAGCCTGCGAATGGTTACACCATCCGGCATAGTTCACACGCCTTCTCATCCTTCTGCTGCTACCGGACCGGATCAAAAACATCTGCTATGCGGTTCGGAAGGAATCTTAGGTGTTATCACACAAGCCAGGATCAGACTCAAAGTCATTCCACAACAAAAATTTTACACTGCTTATTTAATAGATACATTTGACGACGGAATTGAAATTTGTCGCCGGATTATTCAATCCGGATTCAAGCCGGCAACTGTTCGTTTATCGGATGAAGAAGAAACTGATTTTATTTTTTCATTACGGGCACAAAAAGCAAACAAATGGAAAAGTTGGATTCAGCATATATCATTGGAAATTGTTCAAAAACGTGGTTTTTTACCCGGCAAACGCTCATTTATATTGCTTGGATTAGAGGGAGATAAGGAAAAAATAAAATACCAAAGGGAAAAAATTAACAAAATTCTAATGGACTTCAAAACCTTTGGTCTCGGTGAAGATACCGCCCAGACCTGGTACCGTCACCGCTTCGAGAATCCCTACTTGCGGGATGTTTTATTAGATTATGATATACTGGTGGATACACTGGAAACTTCTACTGAATGGAACAATGTAAAACCTCTCTATAGTACTGTTCGAACTGCTATTTTAAGTACATTTCATAAATTAAAAATCAAAGGCGTCGTCACTGCACATTTATCCCATCTTTACCCAACAGGTTGTTCTCTTTATTTCATATTAATAGCCACGCCCGTTGTCGGGAAAGAACTTGAAACATGGAAAGACTTGAAAACAGCTGCCTCAAATGCAATAATTAAAGCCGGTGGAAGTATCAGTCATCACCACGGTGTTGGATTGGATCATCGTGCCTGGATAAAGCAGGATATCGGTGATACATCAGTGGAGTTGTTACGAAATTTAAAAAAACAAATCGATCCTCAGAATATTTTAAATCCAAGAAAATTATTACCCGATTCAAACCTGAAAGTTGATGCATTTTTAGAAAAACAGGCAAGTGCTGAAGAAAATCTGTCTTTCTCACCTGCTGTGCGGGAAGATAATATAAACAAACTGCAAACCGAACAGTTTGATATCCTTGTAATTGGTGGAGGGATAACGGGAGCGGGAATCATTAGGGATGCTGTGTTTCGTGGATATCGAACAGCATTGATTGAGAAAGATGACTTTGCATCCGGCACAAGCAGTAAATCATCCAAGATGATTCATGGTGGATTTCGCTATCTGAAAAATCTTGAAATTGGTCTTGTTAATGAGGCCTTGCAGGAAAGAAAAAATTTGATGGATCTTGCTCCCCATCTGGTTCACCCTATGCAATGTTTATTACCAATCTATGAAGATGCTCCTAATCCGCCATGGATGGTTAAACTTGGCATGATGTTGTACGATGGTTTGTCAGGCACCAAAAACATTGGTGCACACAAAATGATTTCTGTTGATAAAATCCACAAACTGGAGCCTATCTTACGGCGTAAAGGACTAAAAAAAGTCGGACTTTATTATGACAGCTGGGCAGATGATTTCAGATTAGTAATGTCAACCATCCAATCAGCGGCACAAAAAGATGGCGTTATAGCTAATTACGTAAAAGCTGTCGATATATTCAAAGAAAATGGTAATGTGGCAGGTATTATGGCCCGGGATACAATAACCGGTAACATATTCCCCATTCGAAGCCGCGTTATAGCCAATGCCACCGGTCCCTGGTCTGATGAACTAAGAAATGCATTATTAAAAGTTAAGCAGCGCTATATACGTACCACTAAAGGAATTCACCTGCTTATGCACCGGGAACATCTGCCTGTAAATCATACCGTCGTCCTTTTATCCATTGAAGACCAACGCCCTATCTATGCGATTCCATGGCGAAAATTTGTCCTTATTGGCACCACTGACACTGATTATGATAGCGATTTGGACCGTGTACAAACCGAAATAAGCGATGTGGATTATCTTCTCTCATCAATTAATTTTTATTTTCCATATGCGAATCTTAGTGAAAGTAAAATTATCTCTACTTTTACAGGATTGCGTCCACTTGTTTATGAAGAACAGAAATCAGCATCGGCGGTCACCCGTGAATACCAGATTTTTGAAAAGCCCAAAAACTTCTTTACAATAATAGGCGGGAAA
>SDBT01002753.1_pt1 | contig 30810 bp, 26 predicted proteins | sample 2277101 | NCBI WGS metagenome assembly SDBT01 (sample SAMN10404973, study PRJNA504765) | marine sediment metagenome | isolation source: marine sediment core GS10_PC15, 103 cmbsf | place: Arctic Ocean: Southern Knipovich Ridge | collected 2010 | reverse complement strand
GATTTTTCTTTTACTGCTTCTATTTGTTCTTTCAAAAATTCTCCTTCAATATAGTCGCATAATTGGTTATCATTATCAATCTCAGCTTGATTATGTAGATCTAAAAGATGTTGGTTAACATTTTTTTCTAATTCTAAAGCTTTTTCGAATGCATTTAATAGACAAGATGGAGGATCAATTAGATTGTTAATAGGATGGCTTTCATAACGGCCACCTCTTTTTATATTATATTCGATTAATTTGGTAGCATGAATTTTTTCTTCATCGGATGCTTTTTTAAAATAGTCGGCAACATTTTTGAGAGCAATATCTTCGCGAGAAAAATAGCTCCATAGTTCGAGATATACATGGAAAGCATATAATTCGAGATTAATTTGTTTATTTAGGAAATCTTCACATTCTTTAGAGAAATTTTGACGACAAGTTTGCATTATATTTATATATATTATTTATATAATTATATATTATTTTATACTAATTATATAAAAATTATAGATTAATTTTATAAAAATATAGAATAAAATGTATTTAAGGAGAATATTATAGAAAAAAATATATAAAGTTAATAAATATAAGATGAAATTTTCGCTTATTGCTGCTATTGATCGAAAAAATGGCATTGCAAAAAATGGTGAAATCCCTTGGTATATATCGGAAGATCTTAAATTCTTCAAAGAAATGACTATTGGTGATGGAAAAAAACAAAATGTAGTCATTATGGGTAGATTAACTTGGGAAAGTCTTCCTAAAAAGTTTAGACCTTTAAAGAACAGATTAAATCTCATAATTTCTAGTCAAAAAATAGAAGATCACGATCTAGTATTTGGAACATTAGATGAAGCCTTGGATTATGTAGATATTAGACAAGATATTGGAAAGATATTTGTTGTAGGTGGCCAAAGATTATATGAAGAAGCTATATATCATCGGTATGCAGATCTTTTATATTTAACTCATGTAGATAAGGAATACGATTGTGATAGATTTTTTCCACAAATTGATAAAAACAAGTATAAAATAGTAGGTAAAAGTTTAATTAAATTTACGACAGAAGATGGTATAAAATATACATTTGTAATTTATAAAAGAATTTCAATCTAAATTCTTTGGATTAGAATAAATATATGGATATGCTATACCAGTTAAATATTTTATCCCATTTACTTCAACCACTTTGGCTCGATAATCTGTTAATTTCTCTTTAATTTCATTGCACTGCGTGGCACATCTTATATATGATTCAATTTCACCATTATGTCCTATCCATGCTCTACATTCTTCAATCTTGTTACCATTATTCTGATACCATGTTTGTACAAAATTATTTTGTTTTGTTAGTGGATAAAGTTGTAGTTTCATGTTATATACGCTATTATGTATATAACAGTATAATTATAATTCAATTTTTTTCATACTATATTATACTGCCATTTTTGCCTTTATAGTTGGATGTGGTTTATAGTCTATTAATTCAAAATCTCCATATTCATATTCTTCTGCCGTCTCATGATGTCCTTTGATAACCAATTTTGGAAATATTCTAACATCCCGTTCCAATTGTATTTTACATTGTTCTATATGATTACTATATACATGTGTATCACCCAAGACCATAATTAGATCTCCTGGCTTTAGATTACAAATATCTGCCATTATATACGTCAACAATGCGTAAGATGCGATATTGAAAGGTAATCCAAGAAAGCAATCGACAGATCTTTGGTACATTTGACAGCTTAATTCACCTTTATCAACATTCACATAAAATTGGAATAAAATATGACAAGGGTATAGACAAGCTTTATCTAAAACAGTTGGATCCCAAGCACTGACTACGATACGCCGGCTTGTAGGATTAGTTTTGATAAGGTTGATAGCATTTTGTATTTGATCAATACCTTGTCCGGAATAATCAGTATGACAGTCTTGATATTCAGCGCCGAAATGTCTCCAATTATGTCCATAAATTGGTCCCATACAGTCGTCACTAAGATGGGACAGATTATTTTTATCTAAATATTCTCGCTGAGTATTTCCATCCCATATGTGTACATTTTTTTCTTGAAGGTATTTATTATCGGTTAAACCTTTAATAAAGAATAATAGTTCTTCCACAACACCTTTCCAATAGACTCTTTTAGTGGTTAGAAGGGGTATAATGCCATCGCGGAGACTAAATTTTAGTCTTTCGCCGAAGACGGAATAGACGCCAGTTCCTGTTCTATCGGAACGGAGGGATGATCCATTTTCGAGAATATTTTTTAAGAGATCGATGTATGTTTGTTCTTCGTTATTCATGATATAGTGTTATATTATGAATATTCTTTATATGTCTTATTTTAGAATCATTTTTTGCATGATAGATTATATGACGATAATATTGTCAGGATCGTCAGGATTAACAGGTTCAGTGGATTGATGTTGTGAATTATTTTTAGTTTCCAGAACTTTATCTCTACCGTTCATAATTTCGCTAACAACATCATTTTTAACGATTTTTCTTTTGGTAGGGTCTTCATTTATGTCATGTAGATAGTTTCTGAAGTCGCATCTTTTTTTTCTGATAGGATCTTCAACTTTTACGCCATTTACTTCTATTAATTTTCTATTACAGTCGCCCATATTTCCCATAATATACTTACTAGATTTATTGATGATAGTGTCAACAATTGGAGTAGTTAATTTGAATTCCCATATTCCATTGATGAGTACTTTAGCAAATTTATCTCTAACATTAGGTATATAGATGCATCTATTTTCGGGAGTTTCAATATAAGTTTGTTTAACATATTCAGGTATAATTCTGTTCATAGGTTCTTTTAGTATTTTGGCGATAATTTCTTTACTTAATAGTTTTTCATCACCGAAACCATTGATTGAGATATTAATATTATTGTTTATACTGTTATCAATATAAGTATTAGTATTATTATTAGTATTATTATTATTATTACCATTTATAGATATACTTGGTATATTATCGTCATTTTTGTGTTTTGATCGTTTATGTCTATAATAAGAATTCTTGGCTGAATATTGTTTATCACAGTGTTCGCATTGAAATATATCATTATTTTTTTGTTTGATAAATTGATTATAATATTCATCATAATTTTCCATCATTTTATCTCTAGAAATATCAAGATATTTTACTTCACAAATAGTTTTATTCCGGAGATGACTCAATATTTTAGAGCATTCTTTACCGCATCTCACACATGTTTTTTTCATTATAATATATAATATATATATTTTTTTTAAGTACTTTTCCCTATTTAATGTAATTTATTCTATTATAGAGTATAATTTTATTTACATTATACTATACTTTATTATCATAATTAGCTAAGAAAATATAATAATACTAAAAATGAATAATTATAGTATAATAATGGTATAAAATGGTATATAAATGGTATATTTACTAAATGTATAAAAAATATATTAAATATTATCAAATATAGTGTTTATATTTTATTATTTTTAATATGATGCGCACATCAGTGATGAATAATTCTTGCCCCAAGGGGAGCTGTATACTTACTGAGTTTTATATTTTGATAGAATATATTACCATATTCAATAAGATATATTTTATATAATTTTTTTCAATAAGTGGATTATTCCTATCTAGTCTAAATCGTGTATACTTACCATAATTTTTAATTTTTATATTAATTATATCATAAAATAGTAATATATATTTAATATAAATCATTATTATAATAATTTTGTTCCACCAGATGTATACTCTTCTACCTTAAATGTATACTTACTGTAATTCAAATTTGATTATAATTATTATGTATATATGGTGTATATTATATTTTTATAAAATATAATATATTATAAATACCTGGAATTGTATACAAAATGGGAGAGGGGGGGATTTTAAAAAGGAAAATAAAAGGGGTTAAAAAAAATAAAAAATCCAAAATTTAATATTCGGGGGTTACAGTTTACAAAACCTGCAACCTACCCATAAAAAACCCCCCTCTCTGTATACAACTTCCCCGTTTTAGGGGAAGAATTTAAGGTCGTTATGGTAATAAAATATTTTTATAAATAGTTTATGATGTATTATAGATAATAATATTGATAAATGATGAGTATACAACACTTTATTACTGACTCCTTATTGTCTCCTTTTTTTGGTATTTTCATATTACTGATAGTCAGTCTTCCACAAAAATAGTGACATGGGGAAGAAAAAGTATACAATTTGCTAAAATTCTTCCCCTAAACTATTAAATTTTAGCCATTTTTACATCATAGTTTTAATAAATAGAAATAAATATTACTAACGATGATTACAAAAATATAGAGTATACCATTTTATTTTCCTTACCATAAATTATTCCATCTGATGTCTATTTTTCAATATTTTTAAACCATAAAATTCAAATGTAATTATAAAATATTACTGAATATGATTTGTAAACGATCGAGTATACCATTATATGTTACCTTACCATAAAAATAGTTTATATATTATATAAATGTTGTTACTATAAATGGTATGATTATTTGTAAATTGTATGTAAAATATTACACTGATTCAGTAATATATATATAAATGACTCCATATATTTGAACACTCCTTACCACATCTTAGACACGTTTTCATTCTACTAAATTAGATATTACTTTCTTTAAATTCCTTTCTTTAAATACTTTTCTTCCCTATTTATTCCCTCAAAGTATAATTTCATTATATATTTTGTTATTCATTTAGATAAGAAAATATAATAATATTCTACAATAAATATATATTGTATAAAAATTGTATAAAATTGTATAAAATTGTATACTAATGGTACAATAACAGTATACTTAACAAAGTAATAAAAATATATTAATTCGGGTCTTATAATATATTGATATTCTTTCTATTTCAAATATAATGAACTTATCAGTAAGGAATAATTCCCTCTCTCAGGGAACACGGACACTTACTGGGTTATATAATTTGTTAAAATATATTATCATATCCAATCAAATAAATATTTATGTATAATTGTTCAGTAAGTGGATTATTCCCTATCCAGCCTAAAATATGATCACTTATCATAATTTTCAAAGTTTATATATATTACGTCATAAGATGGTAATATATAATTAAATAATTGTATTTTTTGGATTAAATTCTTCCTTCCATGGACACCTCTCTACCCTAAAATGACACTTACTGTAGTTCAAAATATAGATATAACTATTATGTAAATATGGTATATAATATATATTATTATAAAAATAAAATATAATACTTCTTGGAATTGGATACAAAATGGGAGAGGGGGGATTTTAAAATAGAAAATAAAAGGGGTTGAAAAAAATAAAAAATCCAAAATTTAATATTTGGGGTTACAGTTTATAAAACCTGTAACCTACCCATAAAAAACCCCCCTCTCTGTGTCCTTCTTCCCTCTAAACAGGGAAGAATTTAAAGTCCTTATGGTAATAAATTATTTTTATAAACATTAATATGACTGATTTTTGATAAGAACATAAAAAAATAAAGAGTGTCCTTTTTCTATTACTGACCCCTTATTGACTCCGTTTTTTTGTATTTTCGTATTACTGATCGTCAGTCTTCCACAAAAATAGTGACTGAGGGAAGAAAAAGTGTCCATTTTGCTAAAATTCTTCCCTCTAAACTATCATTTTTAACTATTTTTAGACCATAATTTTAAGAAATGGAAATAAAATATTACTAACAATGATTACAAAAATTATATAGTGTCCGTTTTATTTTCCTTACCATAAATTATTCCCTCTGATGTCTATTTTCTAATGTTTTTAAACCATAAAACTCAAATTTAATTTCCAAGTATTACTGAATATGATTTGTAATTCATAAAGTGTCCTCTTAAAATTTACCTTACCATAAATTTGTCATATATATTGGATAAATATATTATCATAATATGGTATAATTATTTATAAATCATATGTTAAATATTATATTGACTCAGTAAGAAAATATAATAATTTTGTGCTACATTAGACTTCACCTACTTTATATAGATGATAATAAGATGCAAAGCTATAACTGTTTTCCACCTTTAGAATACATTGGACTTAAGAGTGACTATTCTGATTTAACTCATTTCGCTAATTTAACATTAATAGTTGATCGAAGACTTGTTCTTCATGATGGATATTGTTCAGATCCAGATGAGGATATAGGTCAATGGGAGTATGATGAAACAGAAACATATAAACTTAGTACATATAATTTTAATGTTATAAGTAAATATATTAATCAATTGGGTGATGTAGATATTAAAATATTAAATAAATTATTTATTAAAGATTTTATGCATTGTCCATGTGGTAGTGGATATTGTTGTTACGAAGGAGCTATTAATGTTAAAAGCGGTAGAATAACTTCAATTTAATTATCTAATTAAAAAGAGCTTGAACTAAAATAACAAGATATAATGCTTCCCACATGGAAATCTTTCTATATTTTTCATTAAACAAGTTTGGAATAATTTCGTTATAGGCCCAATGGACAAGTACAACTTTGACGAAAAGGATAAGTAAGGAGATTAGTAAGATGGTTAGAGTATTACCCCAAGTAGCACGAGCACCTCCACTCATGGCAATATTTTTAGTGGCAAATTTTGAGAGTAAATTGAATGGCATTTTATATATTATAGGAATATTTTATTCTTCAAAAATATATCTATATATATTATAAAAAATATGCGTTGTAATCTACTCACTTGGATTATCGGATTTATCATCTTGGCTTTCATTATATATCTTTATACTGCAAAATTACCTATGGAACAATATCTTAACTACTATGGCGATATTCTTGAAGGTCTCGACTCTGATAGCGATGATGAAGAAACTAATGAAGAAACTAATGAAGCTTTTGAAAATAATGACGATAATGATGATGAGGATGTTAACGAATCTTTTACTGAAGATTTATCTTATTCTGGAGATTCTCTCTACTCTCCATATTGCTATGACCGCGGAGAAAGAGACTGCATCAACACTCCCAGCTGCGAATGGACTATCAGAGATGGATCCGGCTCGTGCCAACCTAGATCAACCGATTCTTGGTACAATCCTTGGTATGGTGGTTGGTATAACTGGTATAACAGATATTGGAGCCCTTGGAGATGGTCTTATCCATACTATTCTTCTTACTACTCTTACCCATCTTATTCCTATAATTATCCGAGATGGAGGGGGAGGGGTGGAAGATTTAGAAGAAGTCGTAGATCATTTCGTGGTCGTGGAGGTTCAAGAAGATTTGGAAGACGGTCTTTCAGAAGGTCAGGAAGAAGGTCAGGAAGAAGGTCTTTCAGAGGGAGAAGGGGATCTATGAGAAGGGGATCGAGAAGGGGATCGAGAAGGGGATCGAGAATGGGGAGACGTAGTGGAGCTAGAAGGGGAGCTGGCCGTTCGAGAGGCCGTGGAGGCAGAAGAGGAAGACGCTAATTAATTTATGTCCATAAATTAATACAACGGTCATAAAAATATTAAAAACTATATAAAGAAATATTGATATAATATTTATTTATAAATGCCAAAACTCTGTGAATATCAAACTTGTAGAAATAGAGCGTCTTACTCTTATTTCTATGGTAAATCAGATAGATGTAAAACTCATAGAGAAGATAGAAAACCACAATATGAAATTTGTACTTGTGGATCATCAAGTCCGACATTTAATTATAAAGGCGAGATAAGAGCTTCATATTGTAAAAAATGTAGAACTGAAAATATGGTAAATTTTAAAAATTCAACGTGTCAAGAAGATGATTGTAATATAATTCCAAAATTTAATTATATTGGTGAGAAAAAAGGTTTATATTGTAGTACACATAAGAAACAAGGGATGATAAATATTATGAGCAAAAGATGTGTCCAAGATGGTTGTACAATAATATGTCCTAGGTTTAATTTTTTTGGAGAGAAGAGTGGCGTATATTGTAAATTACATAAAAAACAAGGGATGATAAATGTAATAGATAAAAGATGTCAAGAAAAAGAATGTAAACTATTACCAGGATTTAACTATCCTGGAGAAAAAATAGGAATTTATTGTAATTTACACAAAAAACAAAAAATGATAAATGTAGTTTGTAAAAGATGTCAAGAAAATGGATGTGGTAAAGCTTCGAGATTTAATTACATTGGAAAAAAAATTGGTATTTATTGCAACCAACATAAAAAGGATGAGATGATAAATGTAAAGGATAAGAAATGCCTAGAAGATGGATGCATGATAACTCCGAAATTTAATTATATTGGAAAAAAAATAGGAATATATTGTAGTTTACACAAGAAAGAAGAGATGATAAATGTAAAAGAAAGAAGAAAATGTCAGACAGATGGATGTAATTTAATTCCAAAATTTAATTATCCTGGAGAAAAAATTGGTATATACTGCAGTCAACATAAAAAACAGGATATGATAAATGTAGTGAATAAGAGATGCCTAGAAAAAGATTGTATGATAGCTCCAAAATTTAATAATCTTGGAAAAAAAATAGGAATGTATTGTACCAAACATAAAAAACAAGGAATGATAAATGTAGTAGAAAAGAGATGCCCAAATTGTATTGATTGGATCGACAGCCAAAAAGGTAATAAAAAATATAAAAATTATTGTACCAGATGTTTCCAATATTTATTTCCAAATGATCCACTAACATTTCAAATTCGTTGCAAAACCAAAGAAATCGCTGTTCGTGACTTTATTAACGCTAATTTCAAAGACTTTCAACATGATAAACCCCTATACACTGACCATTGTGATTGTACACATAGACGTAGAATCGACCATAGAAAATTAATAAATAATACCCTTTTATGTATTGAAACTGATGAACATCAACATAAAAGATACGATAAAAAAGACGAAGAAGATAGATATAATGATATATACATTGGCGGACATAGTGGCAAATTAATTTTTATAAGATTTAATCCAGATTCTTATACAAGTTCCAAGGGAATTAAAAAAAATCCAACTATCGGTACCAGATTATTACAATTAAAAGAAGAAATTATGAGACAGATAAATAGGATCGAAGAGGGAGATAATGAAGATTTATTGGAAATTATAAAATTATATTATGATGGATATGATTAAATACATTTAAATTTCTTTTTTAATCGATTTTCAATACTTTTTTCAAGATTAAAATTTGGATCTAATATATCTTCTACATATTTACGTTTAAATCTATTAGAATCTTTTATTTTAACTCTAGGATCTTCCAATAATTTGTTAACTAATTTTTGATGATCATAGAGTATTAAATCTTCAATAATTTTATCATCAATACTCGAATAATTTAATTTTTTATGATTAAAAATTAAATTAATAAATTCTATATCACATTTACTTACAACTCTTAAAGTACGTATTTGTATATATTTAAACTTTGTATCATCCAATATTAATTTTCCGGTGTCAATACTGTTAAATTTACATATATCGTGTAAACATTTATTCAAAAAATAATTTACAGCAATTCTAGAATCTTTGATATCCAAATGTTTAAGTATATATTTAACTATCTTAACTCCTGATTTTTCTTCAATTTGTGCAGCCAGAATTATACATTTTTGATACAATTTACCTGATTTGTCATATAAATGATGAAATATTTGCTTAACAATCCCATAAAAACCTTTTTCACAACTCAATAATAATGTTTCATGATCAATTACTTCTCTAATATCTGAATTTTTAAGAATATATTCAACTAATTTTTTTCTTCCACTTTTTATAGCTGAATTTAAACATTTTATATGTTCTAATCGATCCATTAGTTTATCAAATAATAATTTAATAATCTTATATTCACGAAGATTATCATCTTCGTCAAAGCTATCATATCCATACATACACTTAAATTTACAATCAGATTTAATCATCGATTTTGTTAACCTTTTGTCATCTAATAATATCTTAATTATTTCAATATCCTTGATTGTCCATAAATTAACATTAGTTAAAAAATTAATGTTTTCATTTGTTAAAATAAGTTTTATCAATTCTATACATCCACTTTGACAAGCTAATCCAAGAGACTTACCATTGCAAATATTTGGATCTATATATGGAAATAATATTTTACCATATTCTATTTTACCTGCTCCACATGCATAAAGAAATAGAGTATGTTTTTCATATGAATCTAAATGTTTTAAATATTCTGTATAGTAAGTCGTATAAACTTGATACATCGACTTTGACATCACCACTATCTGACTCACATTTATACCAGCTTGACCCAGCATCCTACATATAATATAACCCGATAACATCTAATTACCAACTATATTCAGTCATATCTAAGATTCAATTTTTTGAAAAAAATGATGGCCTATTTCCCATTATAATATATAAAATTAACACGATGGCATCTACATCTAACCCCACCTATTATCTCTGCACTGGGAAGGTCGATCACTGCGAATATTACCAAAATTGTTTTAGAGCTTTTTCCAGTATTGAAGCTCTGAATCAACACAGAAAACAAGTGACTCTCCATGTACTTAAACAAAAAATTAAAAATCTACAACCTGACAGTTGGCAGCTAAAGATGGCTCACAAAATGTGCAAGGAACGAAAACTATGTTCTGAAAATAATCAATGCCATGATAAACTTGACTTTGAATACCTGTCTTTTCAAGAACTTCAAAGACTCCTCTATGGTTACTTCTTTATCATACCTGAATTTAAAGAAATCCAAGTTATTCCCTCTTCCGACCCTATCAAGGTTTCAATAATCTTCTATGTCCATTTCTATGATGATCATAAATACTACCAATCACAAGCCGATGCTGAGAAACTGGTTGCTGACCATTACCGTGGAATGTGTAATAGTGTTACCATACCAGCGTCCTATTGGCAAGAATGTGGTGCATGGACAGGAAAACGTATAGAAGACACAACTTTTCAAATTTTGTGTGCAATGCATGGTCAATGTAAGGACAATAATAAATGTTCACATCAAAACTTCGATCATCTATCGGATAAAGAAATCATCAAATTGGTTGATAAATGTCCAACAGCAGAAGGAAGTTTTTTCAATATCATAAGATTTTGTGTTCAACATATTCAGATATATTGAAAACATAATTTATAAAAATATATAAAATATATATAAAAAGTATATAAAAAAACTTTCTATAATAAGAATATATATCATGGAACTACTACAACAATTTACAGACAATTTCACATCTACTGTCCAAAATATTGATCAAGAAACTTTAACCAATTATTATAATGATTTATCTACTCAATTTTATAATCATTATCAAACTTTCGACTTCAATCAAACTACTATCAGTTTCTTAGCATGGGCTAATCAACATCTTAATTCTTTATGTCTTTATAATACTGAAGATGCTATCCTAAATGAAAATATTTAACAACATACCTTCTCTTGACAATTATCACATCTAATATTTTTACATTTGTGATCTCTTTTATCATATATTTCTTGCTGAATTGTAGTAGCGTGTACTCCATTCATATGTAAAATATTTTGAATTTTTTCATATATCTGATAAAAGTCTAATTCTTCTTCCAATAATACATGTAAACTTCCAATAACTCTTGAATCATCTAATTGCCATACATGTAAATGATGTATATTAATAACTCCATCTATTTTAGTCATTTCTTTTCGTATACTTTCTACATTAACATTTTTAGGCACTTTATGCAGTAATATATGTACACATTGTTTAACCAATGGAACTGCATTCCACATTATCAATATCACTATAATAATACTTACCAATGGATCTGCTAAAAATCTATACTCCGAATCCACAAATTTGATGATAATGCCACTGACTACTACACCTATCGATCCTAATACATCACCCATAATATGTAATAATATAGCTCTAATATTCAAATTATGGCTATGTCCATGTGAATGACCAGAGTCTTTATTTCCTCCATTACCTCCAGTTACAAAGACTATAATACCGATAAGATTGATACCTAAACCAATAGAACCTACTATAATTAATACATCTACCTGTTTTCCAAGAGTATTTTCTAATTCTTTAAATTCACGAAATTTATGTACAGCTTCAATACTAATGAAGAGACAAGCTGATATCAAGAAGACACCATTGACTAATGCGCCTATAATTTCTGCTCTAACCCATCCAAAAGTTGCTTTATCGGTAGCAGCTTTTTTAGATAAAATTACAGAATAAAATGCTATCATTAATGCAAATACATCAGCTAACATATGAAAAGAATCTGCCTGTAATGCTAATGATTCAATGATAATACCTGTTACTAATTCTACAAAAAAGAATGATCCTGTCAGAATTATCATCAAAATAAATCTCCAATATTGACCTTTATGTTGAATCGTATCCTGTTCTAATATAAGTTCTCCATGATCATCACAATGGTCATCATGGACAAAATGTAAACGATTACCAACAATGTAATCTAAATGATCTAAATGCGGTATTTGAGAGTATTCATGATGATCGTGTGAATCATCTATTTTAATGCATTCTTTAATATTATGATCCAAACTATGTGATAAAAATTCTTTCTTTTCTTCGTCATAACATTTTAAATCATTATTATATACATAGCCATGATGGTCGTGATGTTTGATTTTAATGCCATATTTTTCGAAATCTGATACAACTATTTCTTGTAAACTCATATATTAATCTTTAACCTCTAATTGAAGCAATATTATTGATCAAATTTTTTATTGAGAAATTCATATATCTTATTCAACATTTCATTCTCATAACTTGTCCATAAATCATTGTGATCACCACCTTCTATCATATACTTTTCATAAACATTTTTAACGTTATTTTGCTCATAATAATATTTTAAAATATTACATAAATCGTCAGTATGATATTTATCTATAACAGTATCTCGCGTTCCATGCATAAATAATATTGGACTACATACCTTATAGATCTTATATTCATTAGTGAAAATATCCATCCAATATAAAGGATTAGCAGCCCAATAATCATATGCTACTTTGATAGCACTCTTGAATGGACTTATTAGTATTACTCTTCCTACCATTTTCTGAACAGCCAATTCAACAGTTGGGCCGCATCCAATAGATTGTCCAATCAGAATAATATTAGAACGATGATAATGTAATTTATTGGTTAAATAATTATATGCTAATTTAATGCTCTGATAGCAACCAATTTCTGATGGATACATATTAGTTTGATATGAACAGTGTGTATCTTGTTGTGTAGTACAGTGTGCAGTGCACTGTCCATATCCGAGATATTCGTATGCCAGTATAGACATTTTTAATTTCTTACTTAAATTAACAATAAATGGTATCATAGAACCTAAATCTTCAGCATTACCATGGGAATATAATAATACTTGAGGAGTACCTTTATTGACAAAAATTATGGGTATACGGTCTTTAGATGAATTTTGAAGATAGATTATGTCATAAGTTTTGAACATAATATCATTTCTTTCCAATGGATTTGGTGGATCTGGAGGCATAAAAGCATATCGTTCGACAATCATTTCTATACTATAATTTGACTTTTTTTATTTAAATACTATTACGCTAAAAAATTGAATCAAAATTATCATATCCTTGTCACTCCTAAACTAAAATATGAAATTTTATTGCCACATTTTTCTCCTCTCCTTATCCGTCACCTTCTTAGCCATGACTGGCTTTATATCATACACTTATTATGATGATATTTATTTTAATTGTGATGTATATAATTGTACCTATTCTAAACTAGAAGATGATGCATGTAAAATCACCATCAAAGATAAAGATATTATTTGTACACAATCTCATTGTAAAAGAGACTTTCCAAATGGTGTCTTAGATTTTATATCACCTTGTTATCTACCTAAAGGACGTATTCAATGTCCTATGAACGAATGCTATAGTAAGGAACACATCTATGATATGATGTGTACTATTTTTGTTACAATACTAAATGTATTTTTTATAGTTATGGTAATGTATTATGGTATAAAAGCTATTCTCAAATACAGAAGACATAAACAACAATATGAATCAATAAATAATAAATTTTAAAAATATGTTAGCGAAGCATAGAAAAATATTATAAAACTAAAAATATATAAAATAATATCACATTAAATATATAATATGGTATTTATGTTTTTAGCTGAAGCTGCTTTAGAAACGACTTGGTGGGCTTTAAAGAGAACTTATGATGTAGGTTATTATATGATGTATGGTTATCAGGAAACTAAAGAAGATAGAATACTTAAACAGATAGAAGAATTAAAGCATCAACAAGAGGAAGAGTTAAGATTAATGCGAGAATATAATGAAAAAAATATGAAGAATAATATATATGAATTATATAGTCAATTAGTATTAGATAAAAAACAAGAAGAACAAATATTAAAAGAATTAACATAAAGATTATTAATAATTTTCATAGTGTAGAAGAATAATTTAATAAGAAATGCGTTTAATTTTAGTTGTATTATAATATATTTTTTATGTGATTATATATTATAAAAAATATGTCAAAAAGTTACAAAAAATCTTTGAAAAAAAATGGAGGCACTAGACTCAGATCTAGAAGAAGTACTAAGAAATCTGGTGGTGTTAAACATAGCACAAGACGTTCTTTCAAGCTTATCACTCGTGGTGGAAAGAGAAGTTACAGACGTTCCACTTATAGAAAGAGATCTGGTGGTCGTTCTTATCGCAAAAGATCAAATAAAAGATCAGGTGGCACTAAGCGTAGCTTCAAACGTAGTTTTAAACGTAGTTTCAAGAGATCAAATAAAAGATCTGGGGGCAAACGTAGTTACAAACGTAGTTTTAAACGTAGTTTTAAACGTAGTTTCAAGAGATCAGGTGGATATTCTAAGAAGAAATCTATGGAAATGTTTAAAGCAAAAGAAAGAAAATCTAAGTTGGCTGAAGCTCTCACTGGAACATCACACCTCAGATGTCCATCTGGTGAAATTACTAGAAGCGGATATATTACCAAAAAAGGAGCCGTTGTTGGTGCAACTTGTATCGAAGATTTAGGCAAACCTGGTAAATATCATAAATCTGTCAATAAACCAGGTATCTATTTAAAGGAAGGTGCTATGACTAAATTTGGATATGACAATCTTAAGCATTTAACCATCGAAGAAAGACATGCCGCACTTAAGAGAGCTATCAATGCCAATGGTTATAATACTATCATGAAACGTGTTAATGTTTTACAGGTTTTAGATAAATCTACCAACAGAGTTATCGCCAAAATTGCTAAAGCTGATGTCGCATGGTTAAAGAATACCTACGGAAAGAATAACAACAATAAGAATAACAACAATAAGAATAATAACAATAAGAATAATAAGAATAATAACAATAAGAATAACAAAAATAATAATTAAATCTTTACAATAATTATATATAAAGATATTCTCCAATATATTTATCTATTATTTTATCATAATATTCCATTAGTTTACTAACATGCATTTCATTATTTTCTTTACTATACAAATCATAATTATTAAATAATTTCACCCATTTTAAACATTCTATATCCTTCTCATTCATCAAATACTCATATTCATTATATTTATGCCACGGATATAACGAATGATACCTCACTATATCTAATCCTATCTCCGGGATCTTTACATTATTATACTTCAGAACTTGATACATATACTCATCATGTCCATAACTTATATAACAATTATCTAATCCACAGTTTGCATCATACATCCCATTTTCTGTATTATATCTGTCATCTAACATATCAGGATTTAACCTATTGAATTCTAAATAAATATTACTCTCCGGTAATTTACAACCTACGACAAAAGTATCACCCACAATTCCCCATTGTTCTTTTAATGATGTACCATCGTCATCACATCCTTTTAGATAAATTATTTTACCTAAATCATGAATTAATCCAACTAATTGTAACCAGTCAGGATGGCCATCTTTACGAATAGCTTCTGCAGTTTGTAATAAATGATGGATATTGGGTAGATTAATATCAGGATCACTTAAATCTATAAAAGAATCTAAAGCTTTGAAACATTCTTTAAGTGATAGTTTAATATTAAATTGGTGATATTTTTGATGCATATTTTTAACATAATCTATAGTTTGGTGGATACGTTGTTTTCTATAATTATCCTTTACCATATTATTAGCTGATGAATAATTTCTAAAATTCATATTTATGATGATTATAATCTTTAATAAGAATAAATATTTTATATAATTTCTTTTATAAAATTTATATAAATTAAATATGAAAACTTTTTATGAATATATATTCAAAAGATTTATCAATAAACCACTCATCTACAAAAAAGAAACTCAACTCAATTGCAAAATTTTAGTCAGAAATCATATCCAAAAAATTACAAATCAACTACCTCAAAGCTACTTCTCCGGTAATATTAAAAATTGTGATTTTAATAAATTACCAAAAGATTATGTTATCAAACCTCGATGTATGTATGGTGGAAAAGGTATAACCTTCGTTAGAAATAATATTAATCTTTCTACTCATAAAAAAATTAATCCTACACACCTAAAAAGATTCTATACAAATTTTAAAAGTAATCGTAATATGAACAACCATATCTTAATTGAAGAATTTCTATTGGATAAAGATGATAAACCAATTAATGAAGATTATAAATTCTTTGTGTTTGGTGGAATAGTAAAAAATATATCTCTTATCAGAAATATTAATAAAAAAGGTCACACCAAAATCGATCTTAACAGAAATTGGAATCGTGTTAAATTTCATACTACTAAAGCTGCACCACTAACATTAACTATAGAAAGACCAGATGATCTAGATGAAATGATAGAATTAGCTGAAAAATTAGGTAAATATTATTATGAATATACAGGGATTCCTTTTGTGAGAGTAGATTTATTTAGTACTAATCGTGGTATAATCTTTGGTGAATATACTGGAGGACCGAATGGTGGTAAACATATAACACATGAATATCAAAAATTATTTGGTAAATATTGGCATAATGTGTTAAATAAAAACGAAAGTAAATAGTATTATAATAATAAAATAATATACAATAATATACAATAATATAGATATGTATTTTAAAGTAAATAGACCAATCCAATGGATGGAAAAAATATCTAATACATTACGTTCATTACCTATCAATCAAATTATTTTACCTGGTACTCATGATAGTGGTGCATATAAGATAGATTTTAATAAATCGCCATCTAATCATAATATAAAATATGGTAATTTTTTTGCTAAATTTCTACCTTGTGTTGGAACTATTATTGAAGATTGGACTTTAACACAAAATCATTCTGTTTACGATCAATTAATGAGTGGAATAAGATTATTTGATTTTAGAGTATCTTATTATGATGAATATTATATATCACATAGATTCATGTGTGTTAAATTAGATATAATTCTCTGTGATATCGCTAAATTTTTGAATGAAAATAGTAATGAAGTATTAATATTACGTTTCAAAAGAGATTATGGACATAGAGAGACCATGACTAAAAATAGAAATAATGAAGTTATAGAAAGAATAAATCTAATTATTAATAAATATTTATGTTACACAACATCTAATAATAGATTCAAAACATATGGAGAAATGATTGACACTAATCAGAGAGTGATGATTTATTATACTAAATCACATAGGGATCAATTTGATTATATATGGCCAAGTTCACAATTATTTATACCATGGCTCAATACATCTAATATTTCTAAAAAATTAGAATCATTGGATGATGATTTTGAGAAAATGTCTAATAGAAAAATAAATATTATCAATCTAACTCTTACTCCTCAAAAAAAAGATATTATAGATGATATTAAGAAAAGAATTCTCTTGCCATCTCATTGTTGTTATAGACCTAATAGTGTTAAAACTATGTCTAAACTTATACAATCATATTTTAATAGAATTATAAATGAAAATTCATATAAATTAGATTGTCTATCTGGTATATATATAGATTATCCAACATCATCTCTGATTGGACAAATAATTCAACTGAATTATACCTAAATCATATCTAATTTTGATATTTAATTTTGATATTTAATTCCATGAAACATAACAATAATGAGTATCAGCATAACTTTTTGCTGGACCATTTATAACTTGTATTCTTTCTACATCACATTTCAAATGATGTTCACTTTTCAACCATTTTTTAATTTCAAATGGTTGTTGTAAATTATATAAATCTATATATGTTTTTTTAGATTTCATTGCATCTAATATACGTGAATATAATTTATCTTTTTCTTCTTCAGTTAGATTATAAGATTTAATCTTTCTTTGATCACAAATCTCTTCCCATATTTTATATAATGGTCTCATTATATATTATTTATATATTTTTTATATATTTTTCTTTAAATAGAAAAAAATTAGAAATGATAATATAATATTTGAGTGGTAGATAGTCTTTCGATAGGATCTAGTACTATCATAGATTTAAAAATATCAATTAATTTATCATCCCATTTATTTTGATTAAGATTATTGATTAATTCTTCAATTGATTGTATATTAAGTTGTATATTAAGTTGTTCATCAGTAAATGGAAAATTATTTTCCATCATTATATATAATGTAATACCCAACGACCAGACATCAATCTTATCATCAAAGTGTACTGCTTCACCATCAGAATTCATTATTTCAGGTGCTATATATCCAAGTGTACCTCCAGGCATTTTCAATTTATTATCATTATTGTATACCAATGTATAGTCAAAAAGTTTTATATCATTGTTACTAAGAATACGAATATTTTCTGGTTTAATATCGCAATGTATTATATTATTTTTATGAAGATATGATAATGCTGATAGAATATTTTTTATAATTTTTTTAACTAATATATTACTTTTTTTCTTTGATAGTTTATCTCCATTTAGAAAATCAATAAACTTCCTCTTCAAACTCTTTAAATTTGCTATAGATTTTGATTTCTTATAAATAGGATCACTCAAATCTTTTCTATCTTGTATATAATTAAATAAATCTATACCATCCATATATTCCATTACAATATGATATTTATTATCATGTTGATAGAATTCGTATAAATGTAATAAATTATTATGTCCTCGTGTTAAATTAATGAATTCAGATGTATAAATATCCTCAATACCATCATTTTGATTTTCTTTAATAACTTTAACAGCCATCTTCCTTGGATTCTCATGACTTAAATATATTTTTCCATGACCCCCTTTACCAATTTTTTTATTTAAATTAGGGGTATATATCATCATCTATGATAAATCTATACATTATTCTTTTATATTCGAATTTTAATAATTTATTATAATAAATTATTAAAAAAATCAGTTAGATCATACTTAAGGATTTTAATATAAGTATATTTTATTATGAATATTGCCGATAAATGTGGTATATTTGGTGTCATTGATGATCATAATATTTATCATAAAATGATAAATGGATTGAAATTATTGCAACATAGAGGTCATGAGAGTGCTGGAATAAGTTATATAGCAGATAATAAGATAAGAACTTATAAAGCATTAGGATTTGTCAATAATATATTTGAAAATTTTGATGAAAATATGTCAATCTCTATAGGACATGTAAGATATTCTACTCGTAAGAAAACTTCATTAGAAAATAAATTATTAGAAACTCAACCTATCATCGGATTATCCAGATTTGGACCATTTTCATTGGCACATAATGGTAATATACCACAAATTGATAAACTTAAAGATAAATACGATATAACATATGATACTGAATCCGATACTATTATTTTAATAAAAATTATTGAAAAATTAAGTTATAAATATCAATGTTGGAATGATATATTAATTAATATTATTAATAATATTCAAGGTGTATATTGTCTGATTATTCTTTTTAATAATCAAATTTATGCACTTAGAGATTCATATGGTGTCAGACCCTTATCACTAGGTAATAACACTACTGGTTATTGTATTGCATCAGAATCTGTTGCTTTACAAGATTATAATTTATTGAGAGATATATATCCAGGAGAGATAGTTAAAATAGATCGATATAATGTTGAAACTATTTATCATAGAAAAATAAATAAAAATACCTTTTGCAGTTTCGAATATATTTATTTTATGAGAAATGACTCTATTATTGATAATAAACTTGTACAAGATATTCGATACAAATTAGGCTATCAATTAGGTCTACAAGAACAAGATCTAAATCCAGATGCTATCATCTTAAGTATCCCTAATACAGCAGTTATTCCTGCTAAAGGTTTCGCTAATGCTACTAATTTAGTATATAAAGATTATATAGAGAAGCGTAAAGATGCGCCTAGGACATTTATATTACCATCTAATGTGGAAAGAATTGCTGCATGTAATAAAAAATTTATATTTCATAAAGAAATAAAAGATCATGAAATTTATATCATAGATGATTCTATTGTTAGAGGCAATACACTTAAATCTATTCTTAAACAAATTAGAGAAATTGGTGTTAAAAAAATTCATCTTAGAATTACTTCACCGCCTGTTATTAGTGAATGTTATTATGGTATAGATATTCCTACTAAAAGAGAATTAATTGCTTATGAAAAAACAATTGAAAATATAAGAAAAGAATTTAATGTATCTTCTCTTAAATATATTGATATAAAATTAATGAAAAATATATTTAATCAACCCGTTTGCACATCCTGCTTTACCGGCAAATATAATAATAAATTATTAGACTGGTGACATCTTGATAACTTTACCCATAATATTATCCATTTTTAATGCTGTTTCCGTCTCTTTAACTAATGCTATCATACCAGTACCACAATTAAATATAGTTAACATTTCTTCTTGATCTAATTTACTTTTTTCTTGAATAAAATTAAAAATGTCTGTCATTATAAATTTATCAAAATTTAGAACTAAATCATCAGGTAAAACTCTACTTGGATTATCTGCCCAACCTCCTCCTGTAATATGACACAATCCATGAATTTCTATACCATCTTCTATTAATTTCATTACATCATTATAATAACATTTATGACTAGCACATAATCCATCTATTATATCTTTTGATATATCATCTTCTACTATTTTTCTAATTAATGAGTAACCATTTGTATGAGGTCCACTAGATGGAAAACCTATAATTAAATCACCTTCTTCTACATTATTTTTACCATTAATAATCTTATCTTTATCTACAACACCTACAATTGTACCTACAATATCACATTTATCATCTAAATATATATCTGGCATTTCAGCAGTTTCTCCACCTATCAATACACAACCTACTTCTCGACAAGCATCACTAATACCCTTAACAAAATATTCTACATAATTTGCATCTATTTTATTACTAGCATAGTAATCTAAAAAGAATAATGGTTTAGCTCCTTTTACCAAAATATCATTTACACAATGATTAACTATATCATGTCCTAACATCTCATAACCCTCCTTTGGATCATATTTTTCCAATACTAATATACTCTTAGTTCCTACACCATCTGTAGATGTTACTAAAACTTTATTATCTAATTGGTACATACCGGCAAAATCTCCAAAATGGCTAACAACATTATTATTAAATGTTGATTCAACATATTTTCTTATCTGCCTTATTACCTTATTACCTTCTTTAATATTAACACCAGATGATTCATAAGTTATTTCCTTACCAATATCAGTACGATAAATCAATGGTCCATTAATAAATTTAGTTTGTTCTTCAACAATTTTATTTGCTTCATATAGATTTTTACTTACACCGACTACAGCGATAGTTCTTGAACCGATTTCATATAAATATGTTTCATTTCCTTTAATTTGTTTAGATATACCAGCATATATAATATTATTTTGATTACATCTCTCATCAATATATATCTCATGATTTTTAACAGGATTTTCAGGATAACCATTTGGAACTAAATAACGGCAACATGTTGTTTGATTTTTAAATTGTATATCTAATTGGTTAAGTTTTCCATTTATCATATGTTCAAATATATGAGATAAATCTGTCTCTAAGATTTCTAATATATTTATACATTCAGGATCACCAAATCTAGCATTAAATTCTATAATTTTTATACCATCTTTAGTCTTTATAAAACTTCCATATAATATTCCACAATATTGTCTTCCTATTTCCCAATTCAAATGTTTAATTATAGATTCATTAATATTATGGCATAAATTAATATCATTTTGATCTAAAAATGGTAACATATGATTTGCATAACTAATAGATCCCATACTTCCTGTATTTGGGCCTTGGTCATTATTATATAATCGTTTATAATCTTTTACGGGTGGCATGTGTTTGCATGTTACATTATCTACGAAACTCATGATAGAGAATTCGTTACCAAATAATTTTTCTTCTATTAATATTTTTTCATGACATTTTTGTATTTCTTGACAATATTCTAATGCACTATTTATATCTTTAAAATCTTCACCTGATACTTTAACACCTTTACCACCATGTAATCCATCTGCTTTAATTACATAATCTTTTAATTCTCTTATAAAATCTTCATAATCATGATTATTATTATCAAATATACGATATCTTGGTAAATAATTTTGCATATTATTATCAGTCATTAATTTACGTGCAAAACTTTTGCTAGTTTCTATCTTTGCTAATTCTCTTAAAGGACCTATACATTTAATTCCAAGATCTTCGAAATGATTAACTAAACCATCATATAAATATTTTTCAGGACCAATAATAACAATATTAATATTATATTTTTTTAGAGTTTCAATATTCAGATTATCAATATATTGTGCATATTTATTTATACCAGGATTAATATAAGATCCATAATAATAATAATTATTATTAATATTTTTAGAGAGTGATTTTAAGATAGCATATTCACGTCCGCCGTTTCCAATAATTAAATAGTTCATGAAGTTTGTATATATAAAAATTATATATAAATCTTTATATAATATTTAAATTTACAATTAAATATAATTATAGAAATAATATAAAAATATAATTATATTAGAATAACATTTCTAAAAAGATTTCTTAATATAAAGTGGAAGGAGTTATAATAGAATTAGATAAAGTTATAATAGAATTAGATAAAGAAAGGTTATAAAACATATATAAAATATTGTAACTATATATCTACATTAATGATAACACATATTTATAAATATATTGATGATAGCTGTATTCATTGTTATACCATAGAATATTTATTAGATAATATAAAAAATACGTGGGATATAATTATGAATCTTATTAATATCAATGAATCTTACTCTAATTTTAATAAATTAGATTTTATCGAATATGGACCATATCTGGAAATGATATCTCCATGGTGTACTAATGCTTTAAATATTCTAAATAAATGTAATATATATTCTATCACTAGAATAGAAAAATCATTATTAGTACATAAAGATATTTATGATAATTCAATGTTGGATCCTATGACTCAAAGAATTTATACACATCCCATTTCTACTTTTGGAGTACTTAAAGAAATAAAAGAAATGTACGAGGTCAAAGATATAGATATAGAGAATGAAAAATACAAGTTAGGATTTGATGAACAAGATATAAAATTTTATAAAACTTTAATAGATAATATGGGACGTAATTTTACAAATATTGAGTTACATGATCTAGCACAATCTAATAGTGAACATAGTAGACATTGGTTTTTTAATGGAAAATTTATAAAAGATGGCATAAATATGGACGAATCTTTAATGAAAATGATTAAAAATACATTATCTTCTTTGCAAAATAATAATAATAATAATAATAATGATAATGATAATAATAATAAAAAATCTACTATAGCATTTTCAGATAATTCTAGTTCTTTTGAAGGATATGATGTCAAAACATTCTATCCAAATATTATGAATAAATTCTATCAATCTAATACCGCAAAATATAATCCCGTCTTCACTGCTGAAACTCACAATTTTCCTACTAGTGTTGCTCCTTTTCCTGGTGCTGCTACTGGTACAGGTGGTAGAATTCGTGATAGTCACAGTGTAGGTCGTGGTGGTTTATGTATAGCTGGCATAGCTGGATATAGTGTTGGAAATATACATCAAAGTCAATATAAGGAAAAGAATATAAAAACATTAATAGAAGCGAGTAATGGTGCTTCAGATTATGGTAATAAATTTGGAGAACCAATTATTCAAGGATTTTGCAGAAGTTTTGGTATGACATTTGATAATGATGAAAGGATAGAATATGTCAAACCTATAATGTTAAGTGGCGGAATAGGCCAAATGAATGATATTCACACTTTTAAAGATAAGAATTTAGATGAGAATATTTTAGTAATAAGAATTGGTGGACCATGTTATCGTATAGGAATAGGTGGAGGTGCAGCTTCAAGTCGTGATCAAAAGACAGAAAATATGCAACAAGATTTCGATGCGGTACAAAGAGGAGATCCAGAAATGGAAAATAAATTAAATAGAGTGATCAGAACATGTATAGAATTAGAGGAGAATAATCCGATTCTAAGTATACATGATCAAGGGGCAGGTGGTATGGCAAATGTAACTAAAGAAATTATATATCCCAATGGTGGTAAAATAAATTTAAAGAATGTTATAGTAGGAGATAATACCATGTCTGTTTTAGAAATTTGGATAAGTGAACATCAAGAGCAAGATACAATATTAGTTCATAAGTATGATTTAAAATTATTAGAATCTATTTGCAAAAGAGAAGCTCTACCTATAAGTGTTATAGGTAATATAAATAATAATGGTAAAATAATAGTGGAATATGATGGTAAGAAGGTAGTAGAATTTGATTTAGAACCGATATTAGGTAAGACAATACCACGTAAAGTTTATAAATTGACAGACAAGATACCTTATTTGATAAAGAATAATAATTTAATTAATAATACTTTATTTCATGATCAATCATTGATAACACTTTTAAGAAAAGTATTAGGTTCAATTAGTGTATGTTCTAAAAGATTTTTAGTCAATAAAGTTGATAGAAGTGTAACTGGTTTAATTGCTCAACAACAATGTTGTGGTATATTGCAAACTCCTTTAACTGATTATTCCATAGTAGCACAAAGTTATTTTAATCTGAGTGGTATTACGACAGCTATAGGTGAGAGACCCATAGTTGGATTATTAGATCCTGTTGCAATGGCAAGAATGTCAATAGGAGAGATGTTAACTAATATTATATTTTGTAAAATAGATTCTATACATAACATAAGATGTTCGGGAAATTGGATGTGGCCGATGAAGTTAGAAGGTGAGAAGGATAGATTATATAAAGCAGTCAAAGCAATGTGTGATTGTATGTTAGAAATAGGTATAGCATTAGATGGTGGTAAAGATAGTTTATCGATGTCTTATCAAGATCATATAAAAAATAAGACAATTAAAGCGCCAGGAACATTAGTTATTTCAGGATATACGCCGTGTAGTGATATTAGAAATAAAGTTACACCAGATTTTAAGGAATGTAATAGTCATATATATTATATAAATTTATCAGATAATAAGTATAGATTGGGTGGATCTATATTGTACCAAGAATATGATCAATTAGGTAACATAAATAATTGTCCTAATTTTGAGAATATTAAGTTATTTAAATATGTTTTTAATCAAATACAAAAAATGATAGAAGAAAATATAATTTTATCAGGACATGATGTGAGTGATGGTGGTATGATAACAAGTTTAATGGAAATGTGTTTTGCAGGTAATTTAGGATTTAGAGGAAGGATTAAGGTGGATGTGGATCATTTAAATTTTTTATTTGCGGAAGAGTTAGGTATAATTATTGAAGTTAATGGGCAACAAAACGTTAATAAGATAGAAGAAATATTTGATAAATCATATTGTTATTATTTAGGTCAGACACATGAAGATAATAAATTTGAATTTAGTATAAATGATATAAATCAAAGTTATAAGATAGATCATAAGGTCAATAGATTACGTAAATATTGGGAAGAGACGAGTTATCAGATGGAATTGTTACAAACGAATCCCATATGTGCAAAACTTGAATACAAGAAATATAGTAAATGGTTAAAGAGATTTATATATGAAACGTATAATAACAATATTATTCAAAGATTAAATCAAATAGATCTCAATCAAGTAATAACTATTAGACCAAATGTTGCTATTATTCGGGAAGAAGGATCAAATGGAGATAGAGAGATGGCGGCAGTATTTTATAGTGCAGGTTTTGATGTGTATGATATTACCATGAATGATTTTATCAATGATGATATTAGTTTAGATAAGTTTAGAGGAATTGCATTAGTTGGAGGATTTAGTTATTCGGATGTGTTTGGTGCGGCTAGAGGTTGGTATCAAGTTATTATGAATAATTTGAAAATCAAGAAACAATTTGATAGATTTTATAATAGAGAGGATGTATTTAGTATAGGAATATGTAATGGGTGTCAATTATTATCATTATTAGGTTGGATACCAGATTGTAAATTAGTAGAAAATAAGTCAAAACGATTTGAGTCAAGATTCAGTCGAGTTAAAATAAATAATTCGAGAGCCATGATGTTACAAGGTATGGAAGAAAGTATATTAGGAATTTGGGTAGCACATCATGAAGGTAGATTTATGTTAGATCATACTGTCCATCCGGATTTAATATCATTACAGTATGTAGATTATGATGATAAAGTCACGATAGATTATCCGCAGAATCCGAATGGATCGGAATTAGGGATAGCGGGAATGTGTTCCGAAGATGGTATGCATTTAGGAATGATGCCACATCCGGAGAGATGTTATTTAGAGTGGCAGAAACCCATTAATAGTAGTTATGATAAAACTAAATATAGTGGATGGTATTTAATGTTTAAGAATGCATATGAATGGTGTAAAAGTATTTAAAGAAAATAATAATTAATAATTAATAAAGAGCATTAATGACAGGAACGAACGTCGAATTAATATTTAAAGGCGCACAAATATCAGAAGATAAATTGGTAGAAATTATAGAGTGTAATAAGTCAAAGTTCGATATAAAGAATATTGGTAATAATTTTTTAGAGAAAGGAGGTAATCCTATTAATCTTGAAATTAGTGAATGTTGTGACATTTGTGATTTACCAATGGTAATACCTGGATATAAGTGTAAAAAATGTAACTGGATTATTTGTATAAGGTGTATTAAAAATGTGTATAAATATAGTAAGTATAAAAAAATATTAAATTTAAAATTGAATTTGAATCACAATATAGTTAGAAAGATATTTACAAGTATATTAATAACTAGTGAATTTTATGATAGACAGATAGAACATTTAACTTATCGGGCTTATAAGAAAGAGTTTGGTGGTATATTTTATGGGTGTGATATAAGAGATATAGTGGAAGATTATAGAAGAAATTATGATGAGAATAAATTTACGAAACTTTTAAGAAATAAGTTTAAGATAAGTTTTGAAAGTTTATATATTTTTTTAAAGAATACGGTAGATAACAAGGTTTGTCCACATTGTAAAAATAACTTAGAAAAATATTATTATCATATAAAAAAGATGGCACCTCATTTAGAATTAATAGATATTGATAATAATTTAAAATTATTTACATTTGATATCAATAAAACTGATGTTTTAAATTTTATTGAAAACTTTGATGATTCTGATGATTCTGATGATTCTGAAGAATATTATGAAATAATTGACGATTCATTAAACATATATTTTTTGATAGTTGGTGACATAATGGTATATGAGTCTGGTGAAGAGATACCATATAATAAAGATAATTTTAGTAAGATTAATAATTATTATAAGGGTTATAATGACGAAGTAATATTAGGTAATAATATAGAATATTATGTAAGTGAAGATATAGAAAATACATATAATAAATTAGAATCATTAGGTATTAAGAATTGTAGGATAAATTGGATAAAATATTTTGATGGTTGGATGACTCCATCGAGATTTGAAGGTATATCTTCATTATTTTGTAAAAAATTTAATATTAAGAAGGAATATCAATGTGATATGGATAAATTAGAGCAAATGAATGATCATATATTAAATAATAGAGTAAATAAATAACCTTATGATAAATAAATAATCTCATAATATATTATAAAAATTATGCGTAATTATGCGTCCATCATTGCCGCGTTGTTAATAATTTTCATAATTGTATCCATATTTAGACCTCGCGTTGAAGGTTATACTGGTTCACGTTACTATGATGAGTATAGTTTAATGGGTAATTATGCCATGCAAGGTTCCAATCCAATGATGTCTAGTAAATATCCAGTTAAATACAGAGCTACATTTATGTCTGATTGGGGCAAAGATCCAGCCATTACTGCTCCAGAAAATCCCCACACTGGTAATATGTTTTATGCTGTTCAGAATGGTGAATTAAATTTATTTCAACCTGGTCAATTAGCATCTAAGGGTATATCTAATACATCTATGTTTGGTACTATTGATGATTTACAGGCTCAAGTAAGGGGTGATTCCAATGTATTGAAGACATATAGTGCTCCAGTATTAATGTTACGTCAAAGACAGCAGCAGAGTACCATGTTAGATTTGACTCCAAGTTTCAATTCGATATCATTTGTCACAATGATAGCGCCATCGCCGGATTGGTTTGTTAGTATTTCTAATTTAAGTTTAATGAAGAATGGTCAATGGATTAATGACATGACAGTTCCGTTATATGTCTATGATGCGGGAACAGATAGAGGTATGGATTTCTCAAATATGCCAGATTATCCGCAGACACCACCACAGTCTATAAAGATGATAACTGGTAAGCCATTTTTCGTGAATGGATCACCAAAACCGATAGCGCAAATGAGATTGCAGAGAGTTGGTTAAATTATTTTTATAAATATGATGTAAATGTAGTATAAATGTAGTGTAAATGTAGCGCAAATGAGATTGCAGAGAGTTGGATAAATTATTTTTATAAATATGATGTAAATGTAGCATAAATGTAGCATAAATGTAGCATAAATGTCGCATAAATGTAGCATAAATGTAGCATAAATGTAGCATAAATGTAGCATAAATGTAGCATAAATGTAGCATAAATGTAGCATAAATGTAGCATAAATGTAGTGTAAATGTAGCATAAACTATTTTAGGGAGCTACGCTCCTCGCGGCCGATTATTTTGCCGCATTTGCTTACCATATATGGTAACAAAAAATATACAAAAATAAATTCCGGAGAAATGCCGAAATATTGAAAATATTAAGTTATAGTTTGCATAATATTTTGTATAATATTTTGCATAATAGTTCAGCATTTATACCATAATTTACAAATAATTTATAAATAAATTATATAAATATCTAAAATAAAACATACTTAAATACATATTACATCTTTATGTATATAAATATGAAAACAGCTTTAATCAGTGTATCTAACAAATCTAATATAATCCCTCTTGCCGAATTCTTATTATCCCATAACTATCAAATCCTTTCCTCCGGCGGAACATTTAATACACTTAAACAATCTATTTCCTCCGATCTAATCAATGATATCTCTTCTTATACTAATTCTCCCGAAATATTAGACGGTCGTGTTAAAACTCTTCATCCTAAAATTTATGGTGGTATTTTAGCTAAAAGAGAAAATGAATCTCATCTTAATCAGCTAAATGAACTAGATATTACACCTATCGATCTAGTTATTGTAAACTTGTACCCATTTAAAGAAGTAATTTCTAAATTGGATGTGTTAGAAGATGATGCTATCGAGAACATTGATATTGGTGGTCATACATTAATTAGAGCAGCAGCTAAAAATTATAAAGATGTTTTGGTGATAACTAGTCCTAATGATTATGATAATTTTATGACTAATTTTGACTGGATTAATATTACAGTACGTAAAGGATTTGCATTGAAAGCATTTAAACATATTATGGAATATGATGCATATATTTCTAATTATTTTAATAAAATTAATGATCACGCAAATAATGAATTAGATGATACTATTATTAGAGTTTATGAAAAACAAAAATCACTAAAATATGGTTGCAATCCTCAACAAAAAAAAGCAGCCTTATACAAAAATATTTCACAAGACATCTATCCATTCCAATTCTTAAATGGTAATCCAGGTTATATTAATATCTTAGATGCTATCTATTCTTGGAATTTAGTATACGAACTATCTAATGCTACTAATCTTCCCGCATCTGCATCTTTTAAACATACCAGTCCAGCTGGCGCTGCAGTATATGTTCCATTATCTGATACAATGAAGAAAGTATATAATGTAGTAGATAAAGAATTAACTCCTATTGCTGTTGCATTTATTAGAGCCAGGAATGCTGATCCCATGTGTTCATATGGAGATTTCATAGCAATTAGTCATGAAGTAGATAAATCTACCGCAAAAATCATAAGTATAGAGATTAGTGATGGGATCATAGCTCCAGGATATACATCAGAAGCATTAGAAATTTTAAGTAAGAAGAAATCTGGTAATTATGTTATCTTAAAAGCGAATGAATTTATTACTAATGTGAATGAAATTAAAGAATTACATGGTGTAACATTGATACAAGAAGAGAATACTAAATTGACTACATATGAAATTTTAGAAAATATAATGACTCATAATAAAGATTTACCAGATGATGCTAAACGAGATTTAATAGTTGCAAATGTTGCATTAAAATATGCGCAATCAAATTCAGTAGCTTATGCTAAAGATGGACAATGTATAGGTATAGGAGC
>SDBT01002752.1_pt1 | contig 30820 bp, 16 predicted proteins | sample 2277101 | NCBI WGS metagenome assembly SDBT01 (sample SAMN10404973, study PRJNA504765) | marine sediment metagenome | isolation source: marine sediment core GS10_PC15, 103 cmbsf | place: Arctic Ocean: Southern Knipovich Ridge | collected 2010 | reverse complement strand
CCAATAACACTGCCCTGCCCTTCGTCCAGGACAAATAATGGATTTATATCCAGCTCCTGGATTTGAGGATAATCAATAGCCAGTTGACCAAGCCTTATTAGAGCATCAACTATCTTATCAATATCCCTTGGAGCACGGCCTCTCGTACCCTTAAGAATTTTATAGGCCCTTGTCTTTTCGATCATTTTGCGTGCTTCTTCATAACTTAATGGTGCGACCCCAAAACTAATATCCTTGAAAATCTCAACAAAGATGCCACCCAGTCCGAACATCAAAACAGGACCAAAGGACGCATCCCTTTTGATTCCCAGTATAACTTCTTCACTCCCGGTAATCATCCTGATCACATAGATCCCTGTAATAGAGGCATCAGGAATGCTGGCCGAAACATTATCATGAATCCGTTTATACGCATCTCTAACATCCTGTGCTGATTGGATATTAAGCTCAACACCTTTAACATCTGATTTATGTAATACCTGATCAGAAACTACCTTCATCACTACCGGGTATCCGATCTCATCAGCGATCTTCACAGCATCATCTTCAGTAACTGCCAGATTTCCCTGCGGAACAGGCAGTCCATAGGTTTTCAGAATATCTATGGTTTCAACTTCGGATATGAAAGTCCTGCCATTTGACATTACCTTATCCATCAGCTTATTAGCCTCAACGCGTTGGATATCATCCAGTGCCGGTGCCTTATGAAATTCTTTCTTCAGTATCTCATTAAAATGATATACAACCTGAAATGCCGAACACATGGATTCCGGAAGGATGTAATGGGGTATTTTATGTTTTTGCAGAATATTGATCCCTGAGGCCACATCCTTTTCACCCATGAAAGATGTGTAGATGGGTTTTGTCTGTCCTTCTGCAATTTTTGTAATTTCTTCAGCAATCGTGTCAATATCGGTCATTGACTGGGGTGTCAGAATAACAAATACCCCGGCCACATCTTCATCATCAAAAGCAGCTTGGATTGCAGCCACATATCGATCTGCCCTGGCATCCCCGATCACATCAACCGGGTTATTGATATTCGCTGTAGCCGGAAGTGCTTTCTTAAATATTTTTGTCGTCTCCTCTGAAAATTTTGCAAGTTGCAGTCCGTTCGAAATGGCTGCATCGGTGGTAAGCACACCAGGACCGCCTGCATTCGTAATGATCGCAACTTTTTCCGTCCGGGGGGCAGGCTGATAAGCGAAAGCAATAGCCTTGTTAAACATTTCTTCTATATTATCACAACGAATGATCCCTGCCTGTTCAAAGGCTGCATCGCAGACCTCATCTGCACCGGCCAGTGATCCGGTGTGTGATGCTGCCGCCGAAGCACCCTCTTCAGTACGCCCCGACTTGATGACGAGAATGGGCTTTCCACTTTTTTTAATAACTTCCTGTGCTGCACTGATTAATGCTTTGCCATCAGAAATTTCCTCCAGGTACATCAGGATTACTTTTGTCTCATCGTCATCCATAAGATAATACAGAAGGTCGATTTCACTGATATCTGCCTTGTTACCAAAACTGATAAATTTTGAGAAACCTATGTGTTTGGCCTGGGCATAATCCAGAACAGCAGTACAAAGTGCTCCGCTCTGTGAGAGAAATCCTATGTTACCAGTTTCAGGCATTTCTCTCGCAAAAGATGCATTGAGGTTTGTGTCAGGAGCAGTATTGATCACACCAAGGCAGTTGGGGCCAATCAATGACATATCATATTTCCTGGCAATTTCAACAAGTTGTTTTTCTTTCAGTAATCCCGCTTCTCCGACTTCTTTAAAGCCTGCCGAAATGATAATGACCGATTTTATGCCTTTCTGTCCGCACTGTTCGAGTGCCATATGGCAAACAGAACTGGGAAACACAAGGATTGCCAGGTCGATATTGTCCGGAACATCGACTACATATTTATAAGCTTTAATCCCTTTAATACTGTTCTCTCTGGGACTTACTGGATATACAATCCCATTAAAATCAGCTTTGAGAATGCTGTCAAGGATATCATGAGGAACAGTTCCTTTTACTTTATTTGTGCCTATGATGGCTACCGATTTCGGATGAAAAATAGTTTCCAGGTTTCTCTGTCGAAGTTCTTGTAAATTAGTCATATGTAATAATAGCTTAGCCTTATAAATTCAATTAATCCGGGCAACCCCCGGAGAAACTCTCCAGCCCGTAGGTGGAAGAGTTCGAAAAAGTCAATCTGACCACCTCATGATTAAAGAGATCCTGCAATGAAATCTACTGCATCTTCTAAGTTCTGCACCTCCATGGCTTTATCTTCATCCAATTCAACATCAAATTCTTCTTCAAATCCAGCTACGAGTTCCAGGCTCTGCATCGAATCTGCTCCAAGGTCGAAGATGAAGTTAGCATCATCAGCTATTTCCGAACTATCTACTTCAAGAACTTTACCAACCACTTCTTTCACACGTTTTTGAATTTCACTTCTTTCCATTATTAATTCATTAAATGTTTGAAAATAAAAGAATCGGCAAGGTATAAACTTTTCCCTTACTGTCCGTCAAAAATCATGGAAAGAAAAGGTATCTCCGGGAGGTTTCTTTTCAACTTGTAACATCATGGATAATTATCCTGATTTCGTTCCTTGAAACACCGGGACTCCTGAAATTATCCTGCTTTTTTAATACATTTGAAAGAACTTGAAATTCAGGTAATAAAACCATCCCATTAAATCATCAATTTTATTCATCTGGCAATGAAAACCAAGTATCTTGTTACACTCCTGATGTTGTTGTCCTTAACGATGCAAAATCAGGCTCAGTCCCTCAGCCTGCATCCGGACAATCCGCATTATTTTGAATACAAGGGCAAGCCTCTGCTTTTAATTACCTCAGGGGAGCATTACGGGGCAGTCATAAACAGGGGATTCGACTATCAGAAGTACCTGGAAACCCTTTCTAAGGACAACCTTAACCTGACCAGGATATTCTGCGGCACCTATGTTGAGAGTCCGGGTAGTTTTGGCATTATGAATAATACACTTGCCCCGCCATCTGAATCATTCCTTGCTCCCTGGAAAAGGACAAATGTTGAGGGTAACAAAGGTGGTGGTACCAAATTTGATCTTGACCAGTGGGACCCGGAATATTTTGAACGATTGAAAGGTTTTTTGACCGAGGCTGCAAAGCATGATATCATCGTTGAGGTCACCTTGTTTTCTTCCATCTATTCGGATTTAAGCTGGTCTTACTGTCCCCTGTATCATGAAAGCAACATCAACCAGACCGATATAATTGACAGGATCAAAGTTCACACGCCCGACAATGGCAACCTGATGCAATACCAGGAGAAGTTTGTACAAAAATTAGTTACAGAACTAAAGGATTTCGACAACATTTATTATGAAATACAAAATGAACCATGGAGTGATAACAGTGATGAATTCTATGCCATTAATCCGAGCGATTCTTCCACTCAACTTTACTGGAGGCGTAAGGCAGACCTGCCGAATGATGCCGCCAATGCGTGGCAGAAAAGGATCGGAGAGCTCATCGTAAAGACCGAAAGTAATTTTGAGCAGCAACATTTAATAGCACAGAATTACTGCAGTTTTATGTATCCGATCAAAGAGGTTAATGATTATGTTTCCATCATTAATTTTCATTATGCCTTCCCCCAGGCAGTTGAATATAACTATGGTTATGAGCTCCCGGTAGGATTTGATGAGGATGGATTTTGTGGATCCGGGGACAGCAGGTACCGTGCGAATGCCTGGAATTTCATCCTGGCAGGCGGGGGTATCTACAATAACCTTGACTACTCCTTTTTTGTTGGATACGAGGACGGCACATTAGTAAATGAGGCACCCGGGCATGGAAGTGAATCACTGAGGAAACAATTAGCTTTCCTGAAAAGCTTTATGGAAGGCTTTGATTTCATCCGGCTCAAACCGTCCAGGCATTTGGTTAAGCTGGCTCCGGGGACCGTCCCGCAGGTGCTTGCCAATGAGGGAAAGGAATATGCTGTTTATCTCAATGGAGGATACCGGTGCGATCTGCAATTATATCTGCCTCCCGGAAAATACCATGCCACCTGGTTGAACACGGTAAGTTTTGGTACTGAAAAGAGTGAAAAATTCGATCATAAGGGAGAGATAAAAACCCTCGTCAGTCCGGAATACGACGGGGATATAGCTCTTAAAATTATCAGGACAGATGAAAAGTAAAACTTATCCAGGACGCCGAAAATTTCTGCATCAGACAGCATTGGCAGGCGGTATGATGATGCTGCCTTCTGCCATAATGCAGGCCTGTTCAGGTGCTGGAGAAAAGCAAAAGCCAACAATCCTGATCGTGTCCGGATGGCAGGATGTTAATATCGGGGACATTGCACATACACCTGGACTGCTGAATATATTGCAAAAAAATCTGCCGGGTTGCCGTCTGATCCTATGGAAAATGTCTCACAGTGAGGAAACAGGCCGGATGCTCAAGGCAAATTTCCCTGATGTTCAAATCATTTACGGGAGTGTGAATGAAAATTATGAACCCGATGCTGAGGATGTGCTGAAAGCTTTCGATGAGTCGGATATCATGGTTCATGGATCCGGGCCATACGTTGTTGGAGAGAGATGCCTGAAGGCCTGGGTGAAAATAACCGGAAAGCCGTTCGGTATATTTGGAACTACCATACAATGGATTAATGAGGGACTGAAAGAACTGCTTGGAAAAGCAAGTTTCATCTATACCAGGGAGACTGAATCCCTGAAAATACTGGAGTCCGAAGGTATAACCGGACCGCAGATCTCATTTGCTCCTGATGCCACATTTTATCTAAATATTCTGGATGAAGAGAGGGCCATCCGGTTTTTAGATGACCAGGGACTGGAAGAAGAGAAATATATATGTGCCATCCCCAGGTTAAGATATACCCCCTACCACAAGATCAAGAAGGTGAACTGGGATGAGGCTAAGATACATGAGGTAGAGGAAACGAATAAAAGGTACAAGGAGGAGGACCATGCCAAGCTCAGGGAAGCCATCATTACATGGGTCAGGGAGACCGGCCACAAAGTCCTGATCTGTCCCGAAATGACCTATGAGGTAGATATCATGGATGAATTATTAATTGATCTCCTGCCGGATGATGTAAAACCATTTGTGGTCAAACGGGGATACTGGATGCCAGATGAAGCAGCTTCTGTCTACAAGAGGGCTTTTGCCCTGTTGAGTTTTGAATGCCACTCACCCATCATCGCCCTGGCTAATGGGACCATAGCATTTTACCTGCGCCAGCCACAGGATACCATAAAGGGACAGATGTATTATGACCTTGGATTTGCAGACTGGGTTTTCGAGATCGAGGAAACTGCCGGTCCAGATATTGCTGCTACCTTAATGTCAGCATTCAACGATCCTGGATCCGGAGAGAAAAAGATTAACGAGGCTTATAAAAAGATTCACTCAATCTATTCTGAGGGCTCTGCCTTTATCGCGGATTTATTGTCCCATCATAAATGATTTTATCAGCTTCCCGACATCAATAGTTGTTCACACCAAAAATTATTGAAAGTTACTATTTGAATAAATGTAACGCATTAGTTACCTTTGAAAAATGGCATATGAGCCGGGAGTTGAAATTTTACAAGCATTATTTTTATGATTTCTATTATGAGCAAGATGCAAAAACAAGAGCTAAGATACTATACGTAATAAACCTGGTGTTGGAACTTGAAATAGTTCCAAAAATCTATCTAAAAAGAATTTCAGGTAGTCAGGGTGTATATGAAATCAGGGTAAAGCATGGACCAAACACTTTCAGAATTTTCTGTTTTTTTGATGAACGACAGTTAGTAGTATTAATGAATTGTTTTAAGAAGAAAAGCAGGAAAGTACCATTGAGGGAAATCAGATTGGCAGAAAGATTGAAAAAAGAATATTATGAAGAAAAAAACAGTTCCAAACAATTTTAATGAACTACTGAACCAGGAATATGGTCCGGTTGGATCACAAGCCCGAAATGAACATGAAAGGCGTTACCAGGCTTTCAAACTTGGCGTCTTAATCAGAGAAGCACGAAAGAATGCAAAATTGACACAGCATGATTTGGCTGAAAGGACTGGGACAAAAAGGACCTATATCAGCAGGATCGAAAATGATGCAAGTGATATCAGGCTTAGTACACTTATAAGAATTGTTGAAGTCGGACTTGGTGGAAAGCTTGAGATTAACTTCAATGTATAAATCAGAAAAACTTATTCTCCATGAGTGTCCTTGAAAACGTCATTTCTGTTGCTAAATCAGCAGGTGCCATTCTGGCACATGAATTCAGTCACATCAATAAGTTTGATACTAAAGGAGAACATGATATTGTAACACATGCGGATTACCAGTCAGAAGCACTGATCATGAAAGAATTGCAGGCTGCTTATCCTGAATACAGTATCATCACAGAGGAGTCTCCGAATATTGAAGGGATGACTGAATACTGCTGGTATATCGACCCCCTTGATGGCACCAATAACTTTATCACCGGTAGTCCCTATTTTGTTGTGTCTATTGGCCTGGCCTACCAGGATGAGATCATACTTGGCGTGGTTTACAATCCCATAAGTGATGAACTTTTCTATGCCGAAAAGGGCAAAGGGGCCTTTCTCAACGGTGAGAAGATATCGGTCTCCGGGCGAAAAGATATATCAGGTTCCTTACTGGCCTTGGCCTATGCTCCTGAAGAAGATGAAATTCGGCAGGGGATTGCTCTATTGGAAAAGTTTGTCCTCCAATGCAGACGGGTAGTTATAAATTTTGCCCCGGCCCTGGACCTTTGCAATATTGCCCGGGGAAGGCTAGATGCCCTCATTGACAATGGTTCAACACCGGAAGACCATGCAGCAGCAAGCCTTATCCTTACAGAGGCCGGTGGGAAACTCCGCAATTTCGATCAACCCGGCTGGGATGTGAACCGGACAGGGATCATTGCTTCAAATACCTTACTTCAGGATCAATTGGTGGCTCAATCCAACCTATAAATATTTATTGCAATATTATTTTCCGGATATCGATGATCATGTCTCCCGAATCTATCAGCTGGATAAAATACAATCCTTTACCAGACCAGGTAGATAGGTTCACCTGGTACAACGGATCTTCCACATTGGTTTCAAAAACAACGGCCCCAAGCTGGTTTATAATCTTAAGTTTGTAGCCATTCATCCTTGCATAATCACCCGTATTGATATAAAGGAAATCCCTGGCCGGGTTGGGATAAACTTTCAGGGTGTTGATATTATCAGGACCTGCGATACCTGTCAGTAGGGCATCGATGATCAATGTATCTGTGACCGATATATGATTCTCAATGGTTGTTGTAACGGTATCATGAACAGTGACGATATTCCATGTTCGAAGTGGATAGGTGAATATACCGGTGGTATCAACCTCTGAAGTAACCAGGTACCAATCAACTGAATCATCTGATACCAATAAATTAAAAGTCTGGTTCCAACTATCAAATCCTTGAATATTTAAATATATACTATCAAGAAGATAGGAATCCTGCAGATCGACGACAATGAAATGCGGATTTGCATAATCAGGCCCGATATCATATCTATTGGCTGACCACCTTGAATTGTCACTACCATCTACCGCCGAATAGCTTCCCTGCGGGGTACTGTTGGCCAAAGCAGGTTTGTTAAGCGCTACATTCATTCCCTCATTAAATGCCTGGATTTCATAGACGTTGACCTGGTTGCGGTCTTCAGAATAGAAAGATTCAAATTTTACGTATTTGATATCACCTTCACGATATACCGGATACTGGAAGGCAGGAGTTGGTTCATATATGGTATCATAAAGGGTAATATAAGTTGTATCATGGACTTCAACAAAAACTGTATCAAAACTGATTGCCTGTCCACTACCTAGAGAATCATAAGAAAATATGCCTGTTATTTCCTCCCCTTCACCAATCAGGTACCAGTTAACCGAGTCAGGTGAACCATAAAATCGAAAAGTCTGGTTCCAATCATCAAATCCCTCAATGTTTAATTTGATGCTATCGAGGTTGTGTTCCTGGCCAAGATCCACAACAATAAAATGCGGGTTGGCTGAATCAGGTCCAGCATCGTCTCTGTCACTCGACCAGCGTGAAAATCCATCACCGTCAACTGCTGGCGCCCCACAGGGTGCACTACCTTGACAACTGTTTGTAAATGTCGATTTATTCAAAGCAACGTTTGTCCCCTCGGAATAGGCGGATATTTCATACACATTTACCTGTCCGAAATCCTCGGAATAATAGGATTCGTACAGTAAATATTGCAGGTCCTGGTTTGACTTTGTAACTGTGTCATATACCACCACAGTATCATAGTAAATCTCCTGGCAACAATTTGCCCCAATTATCTCCATAGTATCAACCAGGGAATAGTGATCGTTATACGCCTCAATAGAGATGTAATTTATCGTATCAGTCGGCGAATAAATGATTTCCTGTGTAGTCTCACCTGTCGACCATAAATAATCAAAATCGCCTGTTACAAATGCAGTAAGGTTATCAATATCAGGTCCAGTGTATGTACTCAATTCCCAACTGCTTTTTTTAATGTATTCCTCGTTATTTATCAAGCTAACGGTCATATTCAAATCACCAAGATCACCCAATGTCCTTTCAAACTTCCCATCATCAAAACTGGCATAGTATCTCAAGCCAGCAACCTGATTCATAATTTTTTTATCCTTTACTTCCTGAATTTGCTCATGTGATAGGGCAATGTCCCATAATCTAAATTCGTCAACATTCCCTTTAAAATCTGGACCGTAATAATAGCCTGTTATTCCAGATGTGATACATTTCTCATTAGCAGAGCAATGTGTGGGTCTGCTTCTAACCAAATTACCATCCAGGTATAAAAAGATACTGTCCGTGCGATAGACAATGGCAACGTGAACCCAATCCGTAATGGAAACAGTATAACTTAATCTTGATACCAGAATATTCCCGGAGTGTTCTCCAACCATTAATCCATTTGTTCCAATTGTCAGACCCACACTCATATCACCCCCGGCTAAACCAACAGGAACCAGTGCCCAATTCTGATTTGAATTTGCCAATGGTACACTGACACCACCGGCACAAACATTGCTCTCACCAAACATGTTAATAGTTCTTGTTGGCTTAACCCATAAATCGTATGTGAAGGTATTGGTAATATCCAGCCAATCATATCCGGCATTTAGCGCAAAATACCCATTACCTCCGGATGATAATCCTGTTGTATCACGAAAGAGATACTGGTTTGATGAGGTTTCAACTTCAACCGAATATTGGGAACTCTGACCAATACAGAGAGTATCCTCTCCGGTAATTGAGATATCATATTGTGCATTACACATAAATGATAAGATGCTAAAAAGTAATACAGTTAATTTTTTCATGAGATTGGTTTGATTCTGTTCTTATAAAGATTTCTTGTGATATTATAAGTGAGCTACTGTGATATGATCTTCCTGATATCAATAATGTACCTGCTGGCACCAATTACCTGAACAAAGCATAAATCTCTGCCTGTCTAACCAGACAGATTTTACATTATACTGGGGTTTTTCAATATTTGTTTCAAATACACTGAAATCTAGCTGATTAATGATCTTAACGCTGGACGGACGAGACATTTGGATGGTTCCTTTACTTACGGTAAATTTACTCTCAGGAAAACCAATGCCTGAAAGACTAATACTTTTCGGAGACAATCATTATGGCACGTATTTCCCGGAAATACAGTCGCTGCCTTTGCAGCCTGCTCGTACTTATCTTCTTGCCACTGCTACCGAAGGCCCAGCAGACAGGCACCCTATTTAACCATTTCAATACCCAGAACGGTCTGATCATGAACAATGTGGAGTATATCCACATCGACATGGATGGTTTTGTATGGCTGGGGACCTATGCCGGATTGCAAAGGTTTGACGGATATGAATTTAAAACCTACACTTATGATCCGGCAAATCCATCCTCTATCTCTGACAATTTTATATCCACCATATTTGAAGACGATTCAGCTAATTTGTGGATAGGCACCTCAGCCAACGGATTGAATGTATTCACCAAAGAGCTGGGTGCCTTCCAAAACTTCCGTCATGATCCCGGAAACCGGCATTCCCTTGCAAGTAATAGCATTCTAAGGGCCCTGAAGGTGATCACACAGGATGCTGACGGATTCGTATGGGTCAATACCATGGAAGGTCTGAACAGGATTGATTTAAGGGATTTCAGCTTTGAATCTTATCATGGCGATCTATCGGGACAGTTGGTATTTGACGAATCCGAACCTGCCCTCTGGATAGCCGGGAATCAACTCAAAAAGTATGACCTGAAATCCAGCAAGCTAAGCTACTATGACTCCGGACCGGTAAATTCCATCATCCTTGACAACGAAAAGAATATTTGGTTGGGGACTGGTTCGGGTGCACTGATCTACAGGAAGGGTTTAAATAAAATGATAACCCTGCAAGATTACCTGGAGCAAGAAAAATACTCGGGAGTCATTAATGATATCTCAGCAGGTGTACCTGTTAATAATTTCTATGAAGATTATAAGGGAAATATCTGGTTCAGCATCAGAGATCGCCTCGTCAATCTTGACAAAGAGCAGCGAAAGCTCAATGTGCTGGCACATGAGCCTGATAATGAAAACAGTCCCATAAGTGCCACTATTTCAGGGATTTACGGCAATAAGAGCGGGGTGTTATGGATCTCCTATCTCAACCAGGGGGTTTCAAAAGTCAATATAAACCTTAAGAATTTTAATGTATACAGAAAAGTGCCGGGAGATCCGAACAGTTTGAGCGGAAATACCATACGGTCTGTGTATTTGGACCACAATCAGCACCTCTGGGTCGGCACCTATGACAATGGATTGAACAGAATCGATCTCCAGACCAATAAAACAATACATTACAGACATGATCCTAAAGATCCTGGTTCCATTGTTTCCGATTATGTTACGTCTATACACGTAGATCAAAATGAACGGCTCTGGATAGGATCTTACAACAGGGGAATTTGCTATGCAGATTACATTTACAACTCACCGCAGCTCCGTTTTACCGTAGTTGATTTACAACCGGATCTTGAGATACATGAGTTCACAGAGGACCCAGCCGGAAGTATATGGATCAGCACACAGCATGGATTTTTCATATTTGACGGAGAGGAATTCAGGCATTACGGAGGACTTGAAAATCAGCTGCCGGAAATTAGAGATCTGAATATCCAGTCTGTAATCTTTGAGCCCCCAAATCATTTCTGGCTGGCAACCTGGAACTCGGGTGTGTGCAGGTTAACGATCAATGCTGATCCCATACTTTCTTCCGGAGAACAAAAAGATGTCCTGGAAATGTTTGACATGCTGCAGGATCAGCATGCCTCCCCTATCGATAATAAATTCATAACCATCCACCAGAGTGACGACGGAACGATCTGGCTTGGTTCTTTTTTAGACGGACTTATTAAAGTGGCTGAGAATGAAAATGGACTCTCATTTACTAAATATGACAAATCTGCAGGTGCCCCTGATAATTCCGTATATGGACTGACATCTGACAGGCAGGGAAATATCTGGATCAGTACCAATCGTGGCTTGGGGAAATTTGATCCGGTAACCGAACGATTCAGTAATTACTACATGAGCGATGGCCTTCAGTCAAATTCCTTCATGTGGGATGCTTCATACAGGGCAAATGACGGTCAGCTCTTCTTTGGAGGGGTGAACGGCTTGAACGCATTCTTCCCCGAGGATATTATTGACAACGATGACCTCCCAAAAGTATTCATTACCAAATTGATAATAAACAATGAGGATGTTCAGATAGGTGATGAATTCCGTGGCCGAAAAATCCTCGAGAAGACAATCAGTTATACGGACGAAATTACACTCAGCCACAAGGAACCCATTTTTTCCCTGGAATTTGCCGCCATGGACAATGTCAATCCACAGGAAGTCCTATACGCTTATAAACTCGAAGGATTTGACGAGGACTGGACCCAGGTTACTGCCCAGGAACGATCCGTGCGTTATACAAACCTGAATCCAGGCACTTATATCTTTAATGTAAAAGCTTCAAACAGCGACAGGATATGGAACGAGATTCCCGCATCCCTGGGTATTACCATCCTCTCCCCCTGGTGGGAGACCTGGTGGGCAATCTTAATTTATGTTTTTGTTTTTATCATCCTACTGATAGCATTCCGGAAATTTATCCTGGTGAGAGCCCAGTTGATACATGAAGCGAAAATGGAACACCTGGAGAGGGAGAAGACAGAGGAAATGTACCAGATGAAACTGCGTTTTTTCACCAATATTTCTCATGAATTCAGAACACCGTTGACACTCATCCTTGGACCGTTACAAAGGATCATCAAGGACCTTGAGGGCGACAGGAGATTTTCCAGGCAGATAACCACCATTCGCAGGAATTCCGATCGCCTTTTCCGACTCGTAGACCAGGTGATCGAATTCAGACGGATTGAGACCAACAAGGTAAGGTTAAGAGCAGCCAAAAAGGATATCGTAAAATTCATTCGTGAACTCACTGATTCATTTGAAGAAATTGCATGCCAGCGATCCATTTCCCTGGATTTTCATTCCGATTTCAAAACATGCGAGATCTGGTTTGATGAAAACAAAGTAGATAAAATCATCTACAACCTGCTTTCCAATGCATTTAAGTTTACAGCCGATAAAGGCAGGATCTCCGTCAGTGTATCAACAGCACGACCGGAACAGGTAGCCAAGACAGATACCAGGCATCCTGATATGCCGGAAGAGTATGTTGAGATAAGCATTGAAGATAACGGTATCGGTATATCGGAGGATGACATGGAACATATCTTTGAAAGGTATTACCGGGTTGAACACCCGGACAGCTTCGTGCAGACCGGTTCAGGCATCGGGCTCTCGCTTTCAAAGGAATTAACGGAACTGCATTCCGGTAAGATTGAGGTCAGGAGCAGTTTGGGCAAAGGGACCCGCTTAAAGGTCCTCCTTCCGATGGGGAAAGGACATCTGTCAGCTGACGAGATAGTTGAAGACACCGGTACCACTGCTGTCCGGCCCACCTCATTAAAGCAATTTGCCCTTACAGATGAACGGGAATATATTGACAAGTACGATCCCAGGCAACCCCAGCTGGACCATGGCGATCGGCCCGTTCTTTTAATCGTGGATGATGACAGGGAATTAAGGGATTTTATCAAGACTAATTTCAGTGCAGATTATATCGTGATCGAAGCTGAAAACGGGAAGGAAGGATTCAGCATGGCCCTTAAAAACAATCCAGACCTGGTCATAAGTGATATCATGATGCCGGTAATGGATGGCATCGAGCTCTGCAGGAAATTAAAAACGAATATTAAAACCAGCCATATTCCCATCATGCTGCTCACGGCCAAAGCCGGGATAGAGAGTAAAATTGAAGGCCTGGATACGGGTGCGGATGCCTATATTTCCAAACCTTTTACCATCAAACTGATAGAAGTACAGATCAGCAATATCATTGAGAACAGGAGGAATCTCCGGAAAAAATTCAGCAAGGAGCTGGTGCTGCAGCCCAGTGAAATTACCATTACACCGATAGATGCAGATTTCCTTCAAAAGGCTATTGGGATTGTCGAGGAGCATATGTCTGACACGGATTTTTCAGTGGATTCATTCATCAGGGAAATAGGGATGAGCCGAAGCCGGATGCACCGGAAAATCAAGGCCCTTACAGCACAGTCAACCAGTGAATTCATCCGTACCATCAGATTGAAGAGAGCGGTCTCCCTGCTCGAAAAGAGCCAGCTCTCAATAGAGGAGATTGCCTATGCTGTGGGATTCAGTTCTACAGCTTACTTCACCAAATGTTTCAGGATCCAGTTCGGGGTCCCGCCTTCGGAATATGCCAAATCGCATTCCCTGAAACAACAATGATGAAAAGCAAGCAATCACATCTGATGGTATTTGTGCTGTTGCTGATCATCCTTACTGTCGCATGTTCTGAAAAACAGGACGGGCAGCATGTATTGTTTGATCCAGCCAGGCATCCTGCCAATCTGGTTAAACCTTTAAATGATAGTGAGATTCAATGGAAAAATGGAAACGTGCATTTGCATTTTAAAGCCGGTGAGGCTAACCCCACCATAGCCATCTATCCGGAAAAGGGCATATGGAATGCATCGGATTACCGTTTTGTACGGTGCCAGCTTGAGAACCTGAATAGCAAGCCGCAAATAGTTGAACTGGGTTTTGGGGATTATGATCTGACACTGGGCGCCACCATCGTCCCTGCATTTGGAGTTAGTACCCTGAAAGCGATAATTTACCGGACTAACCATCCTGCATATATTGACAGTGTGTTCCCTGTCATGCACGGGAAGCCTGATGGTGTACTCAGGGGCTGGATGGCTTCCACTTCTGATTCCATCGAATTTATCAGGCTGATCTTCCCCGGGGCAGAACCAGGTGATTCTGTCAGAATTGGACGGATCTGGCTGGAGGAATCCTATGAATTACTTTCTGAAGATGAATTAAAGAAGAAATTTTATCCTTTTGTAGACGAGTTCGGGCAGTATATTTATGCTGACTGGTCCGACAAAGTATATGCCATGGAAGACCTGGTAGCTTATGATGAGAAGGAGAGGCAGCACCTCTCCGATCATGAAAATATGCCGGAGTGGAACCAATACGGAGGCTGGGATAAGAGTCCACAATTAAAAGCCACTGGCCGCTTCAGGGTTGAAAAACATGCAGGAAAATGGTGGTTCGTTGATCCGGACGGAAAGCTGTTCTGGTCCCATGGGATCGATTGTGTGGAATTCGGGACACAGACCCGGACCCGGATCACAGACCGTGAGCAATACTTCAGTTATCTGCCAGCCCCGGGTAGTGCTGAAACACAAATGTTTACATCAACAGGACCACCCGGTAACGAGATCAGGTGGTTGAGCTTCAATGCCCTGAATCTGTACAAGAAATATGGCGAATCCTGGAAAGATATCAGCGATGACCATCTGCATGAACGTATGCAGAGTTGGGGATTGAATACCATTGGCAACTGGTCGGATCCTGACATCTACCTGATGCGGAAAACACCCTATGTCCTCACGGCTTATTCCCGAAAAACCGGGCTGATTGCAGATCCATATGCAGCCAGGTTCCAGGAAGATCTGGAAGATTTCTTGAAATCAAAGAAGGATGCATTGAATGATCGCTGGTGCCTGGGTGTGTTCGTGGACAATGAATTGAAATGGGGTGTGAAATGGGCCCCAAAAATCCCAGAGCAAATCCAGACAGCACCGGAGAACCAACCTGCCAAACTGGTCTTCAGGGACAGGATGAAAACCAAATATGGATCTGTTGACAAACTGAATATTGCATGGAACTCTTCATTTACTAACTGGAACGGGCTATTAAGAAATACAGAAGTGATTCCCGGAGCAGGCGATGACATGAGAGATTTTATGTTAGAATTTACTGCTCACTATTATTCGCAATGCAGAGAGGCTGTCAAAAAGGTTGATCCCGAGATGCTTTATCTGGGTTGCCGTATGGATTTCCATCTTTATCCGGAGGACACCAGTCTAAACTATATTATCAAGATCGCCGCTGCATATTGTGATGTGGTAAGCTTCAACAGGTATCGCTATACCTGTGCCGAACTGGTACCGCCGGATGGTGGGGATTATCCCATCATAATCGGTGAATTTCATTTTGGTACACTGGAAACCGGACTGCTGCAACCCGGATTACGATATGCCGCTGATCAGGTTGAAAGGGCGGAATTTTACGAGCATTATGTGAAAAGTGCGCTCAATAATCCATATATTGTTGGAACCCACTGGTTCCAACTGGTTGATCAATCGGTTACAGGCCGTCCTGACGGAGAAAACTACCAGGCCGGTTTCCTGACCGTGGGCGATGTGCCCCAGGTAGAGATCATCGCAAAATCCAGGGAATTGGGCCAACAGATGTATGAAATAAGATCTAGTGAATAATAACCTGGACTGGATCTGGTTCAAATAACACACCTTCCTGCAAATCATTCTGACACATTAATTATAATTTTTGACACATATGTTACAGAGACACATATATGCTATATTCTGAAACATCCCTTATACTCCATCTGCTTACAAATTATTAATATTCGGAAACTGTTTAAATGTTCAGGATCACATCAAATAAAAAAAGGACCAGGATCATGGAAGTCCTGGTATTCCTGATGCTGATAGCGATCTTTCTGGTAGTGATCATGATCCTGAAATGATCTCCGGTTAAATGTCAGCGGGACACTTATTAGGCTGATTTTTAAGCAGTTTTGTTATTTAGACACAATTTAAAATGCTTCGATTTATAATTATATAATTGTTTTTTGAAAGTAGATTTTATAACTAGTAACTATTGTATAGTAACCAACCCGGAAATCCGGTAATGTAATGAATTCATTGAGACCATTTATCCAAGGTTTATCAGGGATTCTTTTAATTCTCATAATTCTTTCAGGCTGCACCAAAGAATTTGAGGAATACTATCAAATCCCCGAGGGATTAATCGGTACCATCCTGGATGTGCTCGAGGAGGATGGTAACTACACTCATTTCATAAAAGCTGTTGAACTTGTTGAATACGATGACGTCCTGGGAAAGACGGGCAATTTTACCGTTTTCGCACCCAGTGACGCTGCCTTCTCAGAATTTTTTACTGAATTTGGTTATACTTCAGTTGAGGACATCCCAGAGGAAGAACTGGAAGGGATCGTGTATTACCATATCATATTCTGGGCATATTCAAAATTCATGCTTTTATATGGGCTGGGTGTGCAGGATGTAACTATCGAATACAGCCCACTGGACTTTAAAAAACCGACAAGGTACATACCACCTACTACCATTGAGTATGATACACTCGGTCGGAAGTACAATATCTATCATGAACCAAAATTTATTCCGGTTTATTCAGATGAGCTGTTTTCAGAATTGGAAGAGGATGCCTCTGTAAATTATTCATTTCTTTATCCCGGAAGTGTTTTCGGGGGCTTTCATATCGACCGTGCAGAGGTAGTTGAACATGATGTTCCTGCTCAGAATGGCTGGATACACAAAATTGATAAGGTACTTATACCTCCGGATAATCATGACCAGATTCTGGAGAAAAGGGATGAGTTCAGTTTATACAGAGAATTGCTTGAGCAAAATACTTTTTACCAGTACAGCAGTTCCTATACCACAGCCCAGGACAATGAGGGTGATGTCGATGAGGACGGTGAGCTGGATTCCTTGTTCCTTAAAATGAACAGCATATTTCCTTTCGGAACTTCATTGGATATTGAGAATGTCTCCTATAACGGTGGACAGAATATCCTGACACTTTTTGCTCCAACCAACCAGGCACTGAATGATTTCTTAATGGACCAAACGACGGGATATCCTTCCATAAACCATATCGGTGAATATTGGATAAACTGGTACCTGGCGCATTATATTGGCATCAACTACTGGCCATCAGGTTTCAGCAGCCTGACGGAGGACTGGACCTGGGACCTGACATCCTTGCTGGTGGACTGCAATATAACTGAAGGTGATATACACTATTCCCAGATGGCAAGTAATGGACCCTTCTGCGGCATCAACAAGTACTTCCTGCCGAAAATATTTGAGTCCATCGCCCAGCCAATCTACGGCAACAGTGAGTATGAATGGTTCTGTAATATGCTGGTATTTTACCTTGCAGACAGGTTACTCAATGAAGAGGACCTCGAGTTTACCTTGTTTGCACCTACTAACACTGCCATTCAGAAGGCAGGTTATATTTTCAGGGGAGGAATATCGGGTTACGGATTGTATGGTCCGGATCCCTTTTATCCCATTTCAAGAAAGGAGGCTACAGACATCGTGAATTCGCATATTATTTTTGGTGAGCTGTCAATGAGCGATTTTGAGGCAGGGACTTTTATTGAGACCTCACAGAGTACTTTTCTAGCCGTGGAACAGGATGGTATCTATGCCGGTGGTGACGTGACACCCTCCAAAATAGGCGATTCGGAAATAGTCAGCGGCAAAGGTATCGTATATAAAATTGACAGGATGCTGGTGGCCCCAAACACTTCCATATTCGAGATTATTTCAGACCCGGCCACTTACCCGCAATACCAGAAATTTTACCAGTTATGTTACGAATCAGGTTTATTGGTGCTGGATAGCGATAACAGGCCCACAAGCCTTGATAACGTATCGGTTGGAACTTATTACAGTTGTTTTATTCCTACCAATGAGGCCCTGGAGTCAGGTATTGCGAACGGATCAATACCTGCTGAAGCGGATTCAATCCAGCAATTTCTGCGCTATCATTTTGTAGAAGGTGTAATCTTCCCGGATGGAGAGAAATCCGGGATATTCAACACAACAAGGATTGACGAGGAAAGCGGTTACCTGTTCAATACGATAGAAGTTCTGAACCAAAAGTATGACCTGAGAATTAAAGATAATATGGGTAACATCAGAAATGTTGTCAATCCCAATCACATTGTGGAGGATGGAGTGATCCACCAGATTGATTCATGTCTTTATTTCCAGTAATCACGGCATTATGATAAAAAGATATTACATCGTTTTTTTGATTTTAATGCTGCCTCTTATCAGCGTCTTCAGCCAGGTTCCATCGGTACTTAAGGGCAAGGTGATTGATGATGAAACAGGGGAAGCCCTGATCGGTGTTACCATCATCGAGGTAAACGAACTGAACAGGTCATTAAATGGCACCGTTACCGATCTGAATGGAAATTTTACACTCAGGCTTTCCAACCCGGACACGAAAGTCAGGATATCCTACATCGGGTTCATGACGGAGGAACATACGATATCTGGACAAACCTTTCTGGAGGTTGACCTGGAAGAAGAAACCCAATTGCTTGATGAAGTGGTAGTAACTGCCGAAGCCAAGAAAATAGGTGGATTCATTCCCGTATCAGAAAGAGATCTGACCAGTGCCGTATCAACAGTCGATATGAAGGAGCTTGAGGAAGTAAAGGTTTCCTCTGTGGGTGAGATGTTGCAGGGCCGTGCAAGCAATGTTGATATTACCATGGCTTCTGGTGATCCGGGAGCCGGAATGTCGATAAGGATCAGGGGCACGGCCTCAATCAGCGGTTCCAACCAACCCCTGATCGTGGTGGACGGGGTTCCGTTTGAGATAGAACTGGACAATGACTTTGATTTTTCTGCTGTTACCCAGGAACAGTTTAGCGGCCTGTTGAATATAGCACCCGAAGATATCCTCACCATACAGGTCCTTAAGGATGCAGCTGCCACTGCTGTATGGGGATCAAGAGGGGCCAATGGTGTGCTGCTGATAGAGACCAAGAGGGGTGTAAAGGGAAAGACAACTTTTGATTACATTTACAAGTTTAGTATTCTCCAGCAACCCAAGTCCATTCCCTTACTTGATGGTGATTCCTATTCCATGCTGATGCTTGAGGGAATCCTGAACTCCGGATCAACGGAGGTCCCGAAGGAACTAGCCTATGATAAGAATTGGGAAGAATACCATAACTACTCCCAGAATACCAACTGGCTGGATGAGATAACCCAGACCGGATTTGCCCACGACCATAATCTTTCACTTATGGGCGGAGGTGAATCTGCTCTCTACCGGTTCTCACTTGGATACCTGGATCAGGAGGGGACAACCAAGGGTACGCATTTCACAAGGTTCACATCCCGGTTTAATCTCGACTACCATGTTTCCCGAAAATTGCTTTTTTCCGGGGATCTATCCTATACGTATTCGGATAACGATCTGGCCTATAGAGAGAGCGAAGAAAACTACCCCCTGGATTTCAGGGGAGTTCGTCAGTTGGCCTATATCAAGGCACCCAATATGAGTATTTATGACTTTGATCCGGAGGGCAATATGTCGGATAATTATTTTTCACCGGGGGAGAACTTCCAGGGATCGGGAATCCGGTGGTATAATCCCCTGGCCATGGCAAACGAGTCCACCTGGAACCGGAAGCAATACCGATTGAGGACAAAATTTCAGCTTAAGTATAATATTCTGGATAATCTTGTTTTTCAGAGCTTTGTGGCCTATGATATAGATAACCAGCTGGAGAACAAATTCCTGCCACAAAATGTAACAGGCCTTCACTGGACATCCACATCTGTGAATCTTGCTTCAGGCATGGATTTGCAGAGTTCCGTCCTGGAGACCCAGGCACAGCTGGTTCACACCTTTTTACGAGGCAGCAAGCATAAGCTTATTTCGATGATCGCATTTACTCTCTCAGATAAAAAGAACAGTTGGTATTATGGCAGTACATCAAACCTGCCTTCTTCATACCTTATAAACTATGCCCAGCCTGCACCTATCTACTGGATCGGTGACGGTTACAGCCAGAACCGCATGGTAGCCTTTCTGGGTTTTGCACATTACAGCCTGCTGGACAGGTACCTCGTACAGTTCAATATTCGCAGGGAGGGTTCATCCCGGTTTGGCTATGAATCCAGGTGGGGAACCTTCCCGTCCATCTCGATTGCTTACCGGATCTCTTCTGAACCTTTTATGGGTAGCCTGAAATTTCTTAACGATTTAAAATTCAGATATAGTTACGGTGTAAACGGGAACCAGCCCAGCGGCAGTTACGGGTATTTCAATCTCTACAGCACCGGACAGGAGTATATTGATATGGCCGTTGTAGTCCCGACCAACCTGCAACTGGATAATTTCCGCTGGGAAAAGAACTCACAGGTCAATTGGGGGCTTGATCTTTTTGCATTCAATAATTACCTGGAATTTCATTTCGATGTGTACAGCCAGAAAAGTAAGGACCTTATCTGGGAGGATTTAAAACTACCCTCTACTTCGGGTTTCCCGGAGATTACCAGGAACTGGGGATCGATGGACAATAAGGGCTGGGAGCTAATGTTTGTGACGGACATATTAAGAAGGGATAAGCTGAAACTCGATGTCAACTTCAATATTGCCCATAACGAGAACAAGATCACAGAGATCCCTGAGAATTTCGATTTTGAATTCGGATCCGAAGCCAATAACGGGCAGTATGCACGAAGAGCCGTGGCGGGCCATCCCATTGGTTCATTCTACGGGTTCAATTACCTCGGTGTATATCCTACCGATGCCGATGCCGTAGCTCGCGACGGGGACGGAAACGTCATTTATGATATGGCGGGGGATCCCCTGTATATGAGGTACGGAAATGCTGACGGATACCGCTTCAGGGGAGGAGATGCGGTTTACCAGGATATCAATTACGACGGTTTGATAAATGAGCTTGATATCGCTAAGCTGGGTGATTCCAACCCAAGATTTCTCGGTGGTTTCGGGTCTAAAATTATCTGGGGGAACTTCATTGCTACATTATTCTTCCATTACCGGTTGGGACAGGACATTGTGAACAGGACCAAAATAAACAATGAAAACATGTATTACAGGTATAACCAGAGCGTGTCGGTACTTAACCGCTGGAGAAGGCAGGGGGATATTACAAATATTCCCAGGGCACTTTATAACCAAGGTTATAACTGGCTCGGATCTGACCGGTTTGTGGAAGATGCCTCGTTTGTCAGGTTCAAGAGCGCCAGCATCAGCTATAGTTTCCGGGACTTTGCGAACAGGATCAAGCTGAAGGATCTCAAATTACATTTTATGGTGTATAATCTGTATACATGGACCAGTTATACGGGGGTGGATCCGGAAGTACCCATGTTCAGCAATGATCCCTTCTTCATAGGTGAAGATAAAGCCGATACACCTCCACCGATGAGTTTTATTTTTAGTATCAATATAAAGTTCTGAAAATTGTAAACAATGAAAAGATGGCTCAGATATAGCCTGGTGATTATCACATTAAGCATCTCTGCTGGATGTTCTGAGTGGTTACAGCTCGAGCCTGAAAGCCAGCTCACCAGGGAAGAGTTCTGGCAATCAGGAGATGATGTCCAGGCGGTGATCGCCGGAACATATAAAGAGCTGGCAGGAGTCGTGGAGAAATTGTTTAAGTGGGGTGAATTAAGAGGTGATCTATTTGTTCCCGGCCAGAACATATCCCCTGATGACAGGAGGATAATGGACGGATTTATTTATCCGGAGAACGGGCTTAACAAATGGGATCAGTTGTACCGGACGATAAACTTTGCCAATACGGTACTTAAATTCTCTCCCATAGTTGTTGGGAGGGACCAGACATTCGATGAAAACGAGAGCAAGGCATTCGAAGCGGAAGCCTTGTACCTGAGGAGCCTTTGCTATTTTTATCTTGTCAGGATATTCAGAGACGTTCCCCTCGTTCTTGAAGCCTCGGAAAATGATGCACAGGATTATTATCCAGCTGTCAGTTCAGAACAGGAAATCTTTCTCCAGATCATTGATGACCTGCAGATTGCCGTGGAGAATTTACCGACCTCCTATGCAAAAAAGGAATATGATAAGGGTAGGGCAACCAAGGCAGCTGCATATGCCCTGATGGCGGATGTATACCTGTATTTTGAAAAGTACCAAGCCTGTGTAGACGCATGTAACCAGGTGACAGGCAGCGGATTATATGGATTGATCGACGGAGAAGATTGGTTTATGAATTTCTTTCCGGGAAACTCCAATGAAAGCATTTTCGAGATCCAGTTTGATAAAGAACTTAATCAGACCAACCTGTTGTACCAGATGCTGGCCCCCTACCCCAGGGATGGAACATACCCGGATGGGAATGATGAATTCAGGGTATCTCCCTATTTCGTGACAGAGTTTGAGAAGTATCCAGGTGACAGGAGGGCCGGGAACAGAACCTACCTAACTTATACAGGAGGTGGCTGGTATGTATATTCAGCATCCCATGTATTATGGAAATACGTCGGTACGGAAGGAACGCCAAGCACTGTAACAGGTTCTTCAGCAAGCGGTTACAGGGTCGGAAACAAGGAGAGCGATGCCAACTGGATTGTTTACCGTTATCCGGATATCCTGCTAATGAAAGCCGAGGCCCTGGTCCAGCAAAATGATTTCGGACAGGCCGTCCATTTAATAAATCAGGTGAGAACAAGAGCAAAGGTAGACCCCGTTGATGACATTTCAAACAAGAATGCACTCGAAGATATCATTATGGAGGAGAGAGCAAAGGAATTTTGCGGAGAGGGTAAGCGCTGGTTTGACCTGATCAGGCTGGGCAGAAGAAATAATTTTGAAAGGAAGGACCGGCTCATAGAGATTCTTGCTGACAATAAATCTTACGAGGAGGCTGAAGTTATCAGGAGCAAGTATTCCAATCCGGATAGCTGGTATTTCCCCATACATCAGGATGAAATTGATCAAAACAATAAACTGGTACAAAATCCTTATTATACCAACCAATGAGGGATATGAAAAGATCAGTGGGTGATATATTAATACTGGTGATGTTCGCAATTGCAGTGAATTCACTACTGATAAGTTGTCAGGAGGACGAAACACTTGAGGTATTCTTTGAAGAGGATGAACTGCTGATCTCAGCTTATCTTGAGAATCATTCGGAAGCGTATTCTACGCTGATCAGGATACTGGAGATTACCAATCTGAAAGCCACCCTGAATGCATACGGTCATTATACATTTTTTGCACCTGACAATGATGCCTTTGATGAATTCCTTGCACAGCAGGGTAAATCTTCCATTGAGGAATTCGATCCTGCTTATCTTGCGACACTGGTTCGGTATCACCTGCTCGATATTGAGATTGAAAGTTCTTACTTCAGGGACGGGGTTATACCGGATACAACTTATTCAGGGGATCAACTGGTTATTACTTTTTCTGCTGGGGGACTCGAAACCATCATGGTCAATGATGCGGGTATCAGCGAGCGTGATATTCATGTAGAGAATGGTATCATCCATAGGATCGACGGGGTTCTTACGCCGATTATCGGATCCATCGTTGACCGGCTCAAGGAATTCGAAGCTTACAATATCTTCTCAGAAGCACTTGAAATATCAGGCCTGTCAGATACCCTGGACATTATCAGGATTGATCTTAATAAAGATATATTTATCAGGAGCAGGTTCACCATTTTTGCTGAACCGGATGAAGTTTACAAGCAGGAAGGGATAAATACAGCAAACGATCTTGTAGCCAAGTATTCGGATACAGGTGATCCCACAGCTGAGGAAAACGGATTTTATCAGTATATGGCCTATCATGTTCTTCCCGGCCTGTATTTTCTTAATGAGATCGATTCATTCAACTATTCCACCCTGGCGGAAAACCAGTTGATCAATATTAAAGTAGCAGAGAATATTTACCTGAACTCGGTACAGGGGGATGGGGATGATCAACCGCCCGGGTCATCCATAATGGTAATTCAGGAGCAATCCAACCGGCAGGCTAAAAATGGTGTATTTCATGAAATTGACCATCTTCTGGAACCCTTCTTACCTCCTCCTGTTTACCTGGTTGTCGATCTAACGGATTACCAGGGTATATCCATCGGACAAGATTATACTGAAGAAGATCTAGAGGATATCCCGGGTATATCAACGGAACATACGGGTATTTACTTCAGGAACTCCATCCTCGGGGATGGAGAAACCAACCTGCAGACCACCAGTAACAGTGCGGGTTGGCTGGTTGAATTCGAATTAGCTCCCATCCTGCGTGGCAAATATGATGTTTATATACATTTTGCCAGCCATAGAACCAATTCTAATCAGGTACAGGGATTCTGGGACGGAGCACGTTTTGGGCCTGTCCTGGACTTTCAGCACCAGCGGAGAGATCCTGAAGCGGGTTCCTGGCTAAGGGATTTCAATACGAGTAATTACATAGGGAGGCTCCTTTTGACGGAGACTTCCTCCCACAAAATAAAGTTTATTTCCCTGGGTGGTGGCATCGGGAATTTTGATTACCTGGTGTTTGAGCCGATTGAGGACTAGTATGCTATGGAATAATAAAAATAGGATCCTGATATTACTCGTGTCACTGACATGTTTACTGCTGCATGGATGCAGGGAGGAGGAGCCATTTGAGGTTTTCTTTGAAGAAGAGGAATTGCTGATCTCGGCCTACCTGGAAGAACATGCTGACAAGTATTCATCGCTTGTCAGGGTATTGGAGATAACGGAATTGAAAAATACCCTGAATGCCTACGGGCATTATACATTTTTTGCACCCGATGACAACGCGTTCAAACAATTCTGCGAGGATAATGGGAAAAATACTGTGGAAGAATTTGAAAAGGATTACCTGGTCACACTGGTGAGATATCACTTGATTGATGTTGAACTGGAAAGTTCCTATTTCAGGGATGGGGCCATACAGGATACTACCTATTCAGGTGATTACCTTGTGATTACTTTCTCAGAAGGCGGCCTCGAAACCATCCTGGTCAATGATGCCCTCATAACCGACCGTGACATAAATGTTGAAAACGGGATCATCCACGGGATAGACAAGGTGCTCAGTCCCCTGGTAGGATCAATATTTGACCGGCTATATGAATCCGAAGCATATAGCATATTTAGTGCAGCCCTTGAGATTACCGGGCTTACAGACACTTTAAACCTGGTCAGGATAGATCTTAATGAGGATATATCTTTCAGGAGCAGATTTACAATTTTTGCTGAACAAGATGACACATACAAGCAAAATGGGATAGCTACGGTAAGTGACCTTGTTGCAAAGTACGAAGATGACTTATATCAATACATGGCCTATCATATCGTACCCGGCTTGTATTACCTCAATGAGATCGATTCATTCAATTACCCTACACTGGCTGAAAATATGTTGATCAATGTGAAGCTTGAAAGCAATGTTTATCTGAACTGGCACCAGGAAGAGGCTGATGGTCAGTTGACCGAAAAATACATTACAGTACTCGAGGAGAATTCCAACCGGCAGGCCAAGAACGGGGTATTGCATGAGATTGATAACATGCTGGAACCCTATGAACCGGATCCCGCTTATCTGATTATTGATCTAACCGATTACCAGGGTATTAGCCTCGGACAATCCTATTCTGAGAAAGACCTTGAGGATATCCCGGGCATTTCATCTGAGAATACCGGTGTGTATTTCAGGAACTCGATCCTGGCCGATGGTGAGACGAACCTACAGACAACCAGCAACACGGTGGGCTGGGTTGTAGAGTTCGATCTGCCACCCATCCTGCGCGGTAAATATGATGTCTCACTGCACTGGGCAAGCCATCAGATGAATTCCGGATCAGCACAGGGATTCTGGGATGGAGCGCGTTTCGGAAACCTGTTCAGTTTTGTGCACAATAAACGGGCGCCCGGTGTGGAATGGAAGTACGATTACAATACCAGCACTTATATGGGCAGGTTGTTGTTGACAGAAACAATGACGCACAAAATAAAATTTATTTCCCTGCAGAATGGTTATGGGAATTTTGATTACCTGGCATTTTGGCCAATAGAGGAGTAATGTAAATGAAAAAGATCATTATATATATTGTTAATCGTACAGCTGTGATAATCATGGTAATGGTAGCTGCCGGGTCCATTGATTCATGCAATCTGAATGATGAGTGGGATAAATACTATGAAAACGCACCGGATCAGACGGGTGAAAACGTACTCACCATGATTGCGGAAAATGAAAACTACAGTAATTTCTATAATGCCCTGATTGAAAACGGCTTTGAGACACTGCTTTCCAAGAATCAGTATTTCACCCTATTTGTACCCGTCAATTCGGCCTTCGATGGACTCCCTGAATACACTGAGGAGGAGTGGATCGATATGCTGGGTTTCCATATCATTTATGCAAAGCTTTTATCCCATGAGTTTACTGATCTGAACCTTCTGACAACTATGGGAAAGTATCTCAAAATGAAAAAAGGCACAAACAATGAGGTAAAGATCTTCGAATCCACCATAAATATGGACATGGTGGATAACTACTGCCGGAATGGGGTCATACATGAGATCGACAGGCTACTTGTGCCCATGCTGAATATATACGAATACATTATGGACCTGGACACATCATTCAGTATCCTCCAGGATTTTATTCTCTCGATGGACGACCGATTCATTGATTATGAAAACAGTGAAAGGATAGGTGTGGACGATAATGGTAACGCCATATATGACACCGTTTGGAAAACGGAAAACTATTTCCTTGATAATATTGCGGGTCTGAACAGCGAATCAAAGGCTTATACCGGTTTCATCCCCAGGAACGATTATGTTCGTGAAGCCCTGGGCATGGTCGGTGAATATTTTGGGAACATCGAGGATATGGATGAAGCCGCGTACAGCCAGTTATTATATATCACTTTCAGCGGAAGTTTCATGAAAGATGCCTATTCCCAGGCAAATTTACCAGATACCATTGTGTCCGTAACCGGAAAGACCTACGAAAAGTCAATCCTGAACTTCCATCAAACCGACCTGGTGCTGAGCAATGGTATGGTACATATGCTAGACGGTATGACTATACCTAAGAATTTTTTCCTGTTACCCATAACAATTGAATGTGACCGGAAAGAAAACAGGACGGTTTCGAATACCATTTATGAAATTGAACAGAGGAGTGACACCCGCGCTACCAATGGTTCGTTCGTCTACTATGGCTGCGCTTTTGTTGGTGACTATATTGAATACACCGTCGATATGGTCCTGAAGACCAAATACTGGTTCATCTGGACGGGACCCAGGCAGGGGCCTTCTACCTACCAGTTATCTGTGAAGGATGAAAAGACCGGCGAATTCGTTTACCTGGGTGAGCCGGTGAATAATTGGACAAAAGGATGGTTCATCCCTGTAGAGTCAGGGTCATACACATTCGATGAATTCGGAACAAAGACTGTCAGGATAAATATCGTGAGTGAATTGCCCGTTGTGGGACTAAATTCAATCTACATAGATTACATAAAATTGGTACCTGATGAAGTTTATAATCAGTAGGAAGAAATACCACCTTCTAACAGTGCTATCACTGCTGTTCCTGGTCAATCTGGCATTACTAGGGCAGGCAGACAGTGTAACTGTTAGAGGACGGGTGTATGCTGCTGAAACAGGTCTGCCCCTGGGCGATATTGGGATCAATGCTGTAAATGCCCAGGTTGAAGCGGTCAGCACCAACCAGGAAGGCGAATTTGAGATTATCCTGCCCAGCAAGAATGAACAGGTCTTAATTTCCTACCCTGGTTATAAAAGAAAAACAGTATTCCTGAATGGAAGGGAGAATGTTGAAGTATGGTTGCTTGAGGAGGATGACATTTCAGTCAGCAATGCAGCAGGCATGATCTTCAGGGAGGTACCGCTCAGGGATATTCCGGCTGCTGTGGATGCCGGCAGCCTGATTGACTTCAACAGGTCCACCAACACCTCCTTTGGCCAGGACCTGCAGGGAATGATGACCGGGCTGAATGTAATCAACCGCTCAGGAATGCCGGGTGAAGGTGCTTATATGTATACAAGAGGTTTCTCCTCACTATTCTCTTCATCCATTCCATTGGTAGTTGTGGATGGAATGCTCATCAGACCGGAAGGATTTAACAATCCTGTTATCAACGGATTTCATCACAATCCCCTGGTGGATATTGATAAAAGGGATATTGCAGGCATTACTCTCCTGAAAGATGCCGCCGCCTGTGGGCCTTATGGGATTAAAGCTGCAAATGGTGTACTGATAATAACCACAACGCCCCTCAGGGGCGGGAAGACTACCCTGGATGTCTCACTATCCGGTGGGATTTCATCCGCACCTTCACAGATACCCGTAATGGATGCCGCTCATTACAGTTCTTTTACCATGGAGCAGCTGTATGACGCAGGGATGAGCAGTAAAGAAATATTCGAGGAATACCCCTTTCTGGAATTTGATCCTGAATATTTATATTACCCGCGCTATAATAATAATACAAATTGGCAGGATGAAGTATTCAGGACCGGGAAACTCTATGACGCCCACCTGATCGTCAGGGGTGGGGATGCACGTGCGAGGTATTCCCTTTCAGGTGGATACCTCAAAAATGAAGCGATCCTGAAAAACACTTCTTACAGCAGGTTTAACTTCCGCTTCAATTCGGTTGTCCAGGTATCTCCAAAATTTGATATCGGATTCAACCTTGGTTATACAAGCGGACGGTATAACCTTATGGAGACAGGTGCCTCAGCTCAGACAAATCCCATTTTCGCAAGTTTGATCAAATCTCCGCTGCTTACTGTTTATCAGAAGGACCAGGAAGGTATCAGCCTGCCTGTATATGATGATGTTGCTGATTTCCGGCATAGCAATCCTGCCGTAATAGTAAATGAAGTAGAGGCATCAGATGCAACCTCAAAATTCCTTGGCGTTTCCTACCTGCAACTAAAAATTACGGATAAACTGAAAGCAAGGGTCCAGTTTGGGCTGGACAGGCTCAAGTCGAATGAGAAGATCTTTCGACCCTCATGGGGTATGGCCAGGCAGGGTGACGGATCGGCAGAAAGGTCCATGAGTGTAAAGGTTGACCAGTACTACTCTCTATTAAGCGAGGCAGGGATCAGCTACCGGAACAGGTTCAATTACATTCACGATCTCACCATTGATGCAGGAGCCCGGTACATGGTCAATCGGCTTGTCCAGGATTTTGGGGCTTCACAAAATTCAGCAACCGATGAATTCAAGGATCTGAATTCCGGCAAGGCTGATGAGAAGGCTGTTGGGGGATTTGAAGAAAAATGGAGCTGGCTGAATTACTACCTGTCAGGAAATTATATTCTGAAAGACCGGTACCTGCTATCAGCAAATCTCTCGCTGGATGCATCCTCTAAATTTGGCAATGAGGTGGAGGATGGTATATCAATGGCAGGATATCCCTTCGCAGTGCTTCCATCTGCCGGGTTCGCCTGGAGATTATCCTCAGAATCCTTCATGCATAACATCAGGTTCCTTGACGAACTGAAACTAAGAGCATCTTACGGTCTGACAGGCAGTGATGATTTTATCAATTATTATACCCGCCTGTATTATTCCACCATACCATATTATTCCATTACCGGTTTCCAGCTGAACGGTCTTTATAACCCGGGACTGAAATGGGAGGTTGTAAAACAGACTAACCTGGGACTTGACCTGGCTCTTTTCAGGGAGCGGCTCATACTAAATGCAGACTGGTTTAAGTCCGTGACAGAAGATATGATAACATATACTTCCTTGCCCACCTACTACGGATACGAAACCTATGCATCCAACGGAGGATCAAGTGAGAATACCGGATTAGAGTTCAATATTTACGGGAAACCAGTGAACAGTACCTTTAAATGGGAAGTAAATGCCAGCTTATCAAAATACGATAATAAGGTAATCACTCTCGAGAATGATGAGATCATTACAAGCTTCATGGGAGGGGAAAAAATCACTCGGGCCGGGGATCCCATGGGACTGTTTTACGGATACAGGGCAGATGAGGTCTTTGAATCACAGGAACAGGCGGATGAGGCGAACCTGTTTGATAAGTCCGGAAGAAGGTTCAATGCCGGGGATATCCGCTTTGCCGACCTGGATGGTAACGGGATAATTGACGAACAGGATAAAACCATTATCGGCAATCCCCATCCTGAATTTATTGCCGGCCTGTATAATAGATTTTCCTTTAAGGGATGGGCATTAATTTTATTTGTCCAGGGTGTAAATGGTGTTGATGTTTTTAATTATGTCAGGTCGCAGACTGAATCAATGACAGGTGTGGAGAACCAAACGAAAGCCATTTATAACCGGTGGACCACTGAGGGACAGCAAACCGTTATCCCCAGGGCAAGCTATGGTGATCCGATGGGTAATAACCGGTTCTCAAGCCGCTGGATTGAAGACGGGTCCTAT
>SDBT01002751.1_pt1 | contig 30829 bp, 86 predicted proteins | sample 2277101 | NCBI WGS metagenome assembly SDBT01 (sample SAMN10404973, study PRJNA504765) | marine sediment metagenome | isolation source: marine sediment core GS10_PC15, 103 cmbsf | place: Arctic Ocean: Southern Knipovich Ridge | collected 2010 | reverse complement strand
CAGCAACACGGGTGGATTGACGAATTAGGGGGTCAAATGACAGAGGTTGAAGTAAGAATAAAAATGTACCATAGTAAGGTTGCTGCTCAGTATTTTAACAGTGCATATTATTATTGGTGTAAGATTATGGGATTGGAGGAAACTTTGGATATTGTATATTCCAACTTCGGAGACATGGGCCCAGCCTGGGTAGATCTTAGGGGGAGGTACAGAGATGACAGCAACAGATGTTGAATATAGATTATTGAAATACCAAAGTTATAAGGTGCGTGGATATAATCAGGGTCAGTTAGTGATTTGGTATAGACTAATGGGGTTGGAAGAAACTTTGGATATATTAGTCATACGAGATAGAATGAGGTTAATAGATGAGAGATATTGAAGCAATATTAAAACTGTATCATAGTAAGGTTGATTCTCAGCTTTATTCTGGTGGGTATTATTATTGGTGTAGAATAATGGGGTTGGAAGAAACTTTGGATATATCGTATCCACTCACATTCACTATGAAAGATAGCACCACTATGGGCACCAAGGAAGGTCGACCATGGAGACCCACTCTGAGTGGCCCAGTTTGGGGAGGTTTAAATGAATAATACATTAGGTGGACATCTGGTAAGGTATGAAGATATAACCATTGAAACAAAAATAAGAATCTATCACAAAAAGGTAGATGAGTCTTATTTCAACAGTGCGTATATCTATTGGTGTTCAATAATGGGACTAGAGGAAACACTTACTATCATAAAATCTGATATGCATTATCCAAATCACTCTGAGTGGCCCTCCATGAGTGGCCCACCACGGAGAGCCAATCATGATGGGTCTGGAAAGCCACCCGTGGAGGCCCTCCATGGACGATAAAGACTGGAAGCGACATGGTGAGTTGATGACTGAACACGTTGTTCCTATCATTATAATGATACGGTTGGGACTGCTGGAGACATCACAATTCACTCACTTAAAGGGTTGGGTCAAGTATAATACTATAATTGGATCAATGGCTCAGACCTTATCAAATTATGATGATGTGAAGGCGATTGTTAGAGAAATGGAAGCAATATCAATAGTATTGGAAGCTGAAAAGGAAGCATTTTTAAAGGTTCAAACACAGAAATGGTGGGATGAGTATTAAGTGCGAAAAAATTTTCCACCCCACTCTCTTTTATTTGACTTTATTTACCATATAAAAGGCGAATACTTAGTTTATCAAGTAACCGTAAGTCTAGATTCATGATAGTAATCGTCAAGTCATCGTTGGATCTATACTTGGGTCAGGGAGATCAATGTTGTAATGATATTAAGTGTTACATTGAACCATGTAATCGATTAACCATTACAGTAATGGTTAAAAGCGTTACATCTTTATCATTAAAATTTATGGTTAATTCAATGTAACAGTATTAATCATTACTGAATATGGTTAATGTAATGATCTTTATCATTACACGTTCTTAAGGTTAACGCCAGTGGTAGCACAAAAAGGTTAAGAATCAGTTAATTTCTTTGATCTATATTTTCTGACTCTTTGTTTGTTTCTTAATCGTTCCTTAACCGTTTCCTCCTTCTCCACCTCCGCTTTCAAAGTCTCCGAAAAAGCATCCATTTCTTCTTTTGCCAAGACTGTTCCAGCGACAGTAATCGTTACCACACCGCTGTCTATCCATTCCCTCAGTAGATCCCATTGCTTGGCCTTTACTTTGGGCCTATCTCTGAGTGTCTTTTTCTTTCGAGTATTGATATCGATTACATCAGTCATTTATTATTCCTTAAGCATAGCATAATCCAGTGAAAAATCAACGTTTATTAATCATACCATATTAATCATATCATGTTAACGTTAATTCCGAGTTAACGTTAATTTTTACTGGACTGGCTGTTGAGGTGCCACAGTCTTTGAGAAGTATTTCTTAAGTTCTGGGGATAGGTGGTTATAGATAGCCTCGTCAATTTCAAGTGGTTCCGCGCCCGTTGGTGGTCTTTGCTGTATGGCCTGGAGTAGGCTTACCATCATTACTTGCATTATGTCGGCGACTTCTTTGGGGGTCATACTGTCTTCGCTGTTGAATCTGTATACTGAGCTCATTTCTTTTTCCTTTTATTATATGAGTATTTATCAAGGCGATCCTTTATGATTAACTTCAAGTAATAGAGCCAGCCAATGCTAAATCCGACGGCGAATGCTATCAGTAGTATGTACCAAATGCTCATCCAGGCCATCCTATCAATTTACTTACCAATACAGCGGCGCCTAATAGAACAACGAGTATTAGAATCACTTGAAGCTCAAACTTCGTCTCGTTCTTCATTCTTTTTATCAATCCTTTTTTGATACCAATAACCAAATATCATACCAATAATAGTTGGTGTCAATTGACAATATTGTGGTAGGACGTTTAAGTCTGCACCAAACCAATGTAATACCCACCAAGCGACTAAATGGAAGGTAAACCCTCCGCCAATAATTGCCACAAACAGGTTATCGTTATCGGCCATAATCGACCCTCTCATTTGCTTCCGCCTTTGCGTACATGGCGGCGAGCGTCATGGACGAGGCGTAAAATGCGATCAATGCTGCGATAAAAAGAATCCTGGTCATATCTGTACTCTCCTATTTCATAGGCGATTAATAATACTAGCAGGTATTTTAGTGAAAGTCAAATGTTTAATGATTAACAAAGCTTAACGTTAATAAATAGTGTACAGGAGAATTGATATGAATAATAAAGAACGTATGAGACAGCTTATGGATCAACTTGCTCGTGAAATGGGCGAGATCAAAGAGGTTGACGACCAAGGTAACGTCAAAGAGTTTACCACAGATGGTAAGCGGAAGCTCACGGAGTCTGAGGAAGACTTAGACGAAGAAAGTGACCAAATACTCAATGCTCTTGCCAATGCTTATCTCTTCATAAGTCAACCTCAAAAGATGCAAAGCCGTCCCAAAGGTCCAACGATAATAACTTATCACACCAGCCGCTATAATGAAATCACATCAGAGTTACGTGCCGCCATTGCTGTTCGTAAAGGTGAATGATCTGATCTGATAATCTGATCTGATAATCTAATCAGATCTCCCCGAACCGTTCCCGTCCGCCGTCGGTGCCTCTTGGCTTTGACTGACCCATTGCTGTAAAGCTATCGTGAGTATAGCTGGTTTGTGGGGTATGTCAAGGACCTTTTTAGATGGATTGGGCCGACGCTATATGGCCGGCCCTCTCCAACATTACACTTTAACAAAACCTCTATTAGAGATTTTGTTATTAACAAAATCTCTATGTGGTCAGGGTGAGCAACCGCTGTCAGCTACCATGAGACTCACCGTGCCCGTCGCTAACCCGACAGATGTCAGGACAGCCATGACTATAGCAGAGTTACGACTAGAGTCAAGGACTTTTTAGATGGATTGGGCCGGCGTTCGATACCCCCGCCGGCCCTCTCCGTATAATAACACAAAATCCTTTCAATTGGTCAGGGTGAGCTTCTAAGCCATCTCACCGTGCCCTTCCTTTCTCTGTCGCGTCTTGAAACCGCCTAAGCGGCAGTTGCATCCTACTTGTCGCATCACGCTAACGTTCGGGCAGCAACTATAATCCGACTATAGCATACTAAAATGGATTGTCAAGCGTTCTTTTGCGTTGACATACTGGTACAATGTGCTAGTATCAAGCTGTGAGTTGAAACAGGAGAAGAACAATGAAGCTAATCACCTTCGAAGTTGAGCTGCAGGCAGACACTCTGGATGATGGCACTATCTTTGAGATCATGCAGATACTGGCGAGCAAGGTTCAAACAGCGGTGGATGAAACCGGCGTCGAAACCAAGACTACCCTGCTGCTGGATTACTAGCATGTCCTTTGTATTGAAAGACACGCTGACGGGACAATACTACGCCAATCCACATGAGCAGAAGACTGTGTTGGCTGGCGAGGGAGAGGTTCCTCGGACGTATGAAACACCCACAGGATTGAAGGGCTGTATTACGAAGGCTTACAGATACTGGGGTGAGATGCTTCCCCTAATTAAGGAAGATCCTCAAGGATGGGCGGATACCTGGGGTTCAGCGCGCCGGGATTGCGGCCCAGGTGAAAGGCAGGTTCAACATATTTTGGACCGTGAGCATCTCTTAGTCTACGGCCTGGAGATTGTCGAGGTTGAGGTAACTGTCGTACATACTGTTACCATAACGGAAATTTAACTCCTTTCTGCTACTATAAGAATGTGAGTTGAAACAGGAGCCTACCATGGCAAACAAAATAGCCGGACGCAGCCGTGTGAACAGCATCATCAGCCACTTCGAAGAGGCTGGCTACGAGTTCATTAACTGGACCGCGGACGGAGAATACGATTCACCGAAGATTGAGCTCAAGACACCGGCCACCGGCACTAAAATTACTGTCGCTGTTGAGAGGAATCACATCGAGGTTGGTGTATGGCATGGTGGTTCTATGAACTACAAAAAATTCAAGACTGCTGCTGACTACGAGTTGAACAGAGGTCTGTAAAAGAAATTTAACTCCTTTGTGTTACTATAAGAATGTGAGTTGAAATAGGAGAATAAGATGTCAATCAAGCAATGGACGATCAAACAGTATGCGCTCAAGGATACGGTCACGGGACTGTACTACGATGAGCCATCAAAGCTCTGGCGGACATATTTCTTCAATTTCAGCGAGATTGAAGACGTGAAGCTGCTCAAAAGCAAGTCCGCAGCGTCGAGGGCTCGCAACGAGCGGCTCAAGGAGTACGCGGGATACAAGCCATATGATAAACATGACAGCGAGGGTATCGAGATTCGCGCTCGTCAGAAGCTTACCGATTACGGTATGGAGATTGTCGAGGTCACAGTCACCCTTTCCGTTTGACATCTCGCGCTTCTGTGTTAGTATGAAGCGTGAGTTGAAACAGGAGAAGAACATGAAACAGACAGATTTGGTTGTCTTGAAATCCATAGTGGATTATAATCAAGACTATGAGTCCTATGCCCGTGGCTGTGCCTTTAGCCATACCGCCGAAGTTGAAAAAGGGTTGTATATGAAAACCCGTACACACTTCGTCGAGGGTCTTGACTCAGCGAAGATTATGACCTTGCGAACTGTTCGCTGCCATTATGGCGATCTGATCCATACTGGAAAGGTTACGGTTCACCTCGTCACCCTTACACAAGGCGACGACATCACTGCCTTGGTTAAGAAATAGGAGGCTACAGTGGACTTCAAAGCAACTGAGAATCTGTCGGAGATCCTGATGGGCGTGTTCGATAAACACGCCGGAGGACACGATGAAGATTACGGTCTTTATCGCCTTGTCGAATACCTCCAAGCTGAGGACCACCTCGAAAGCCTCGCCACGTTTGACTGGGAGGACGGCGGTGATCTCGACGAGCTGATGATAGACCGTAAAGGCTGCCTGTTCTTCTGTCCCACCGACGGGGAAACCTCACCAATCCAGAGCCTCGGTACGGTTGACATCGCCCACATTTGTGACGTCGAAGACGCCCTGAAGGAGGTACTGGAATGCCTGTAGATTTTCAAATTGTCGTTAGGGTCGAGGACTACCACGACTTTGACATGATCGTGGAAGCCATGCAGACTGACAAGTCTGTCCGGTATGTTGATATGGGTCTCGGCGAGGACAGACGATACTGGGGTCTCGTATACACAGGAAGGCGTCCGAAGCTCGGCGACATCGAGGTCATGATCAAGGCGCAAGGCTATGAACCAATAGGAGATGACAATCGATGAACGTTTTACGGGAATCGCTTCTTGAGTCTCTGTCAGCTTGGTTAAGACCACCAGCTGGGACGATGCCAGCCGCTCAGTATGTCGCTCGAGCCAAAGCTCCGGCGCGGGATCTGATCAGCGACTTGGCGAACTTCCTAACGGACGATCAACTGCTGGACGTTCTGCGGACTTACAACATCGTGGAGGATGACAATGCTTAGGACTGAACTGGACGCGATATCATTCGGCGACTTGCTGGACCTACCCATCGACACGGTAGTCGACGAGGGCTTTGCACGGGACTTCTGGAAGCCTCTATGGATCGAAGCTGCTGAAGGGTGGTTCGAAGATGGCGGCGCCATGTACGAGTATATGGTAAACGGCTTCAAGGGATGGGCCGAGCGCACTGACTTCGAGGTCTACTGCGATCTGCGGGCGACCTATGTCGAGAGCTTTGTCACCGCCATCATCGGCCCCAACGGCGCCAAGGTTGACGAGACAGATATCCCGGCGATCTACGGTATGCGATGGACCGAACTCACCGGCAGATGCTCCGAGATCGGCAAATACTCTTAGGGAGAGGTTCAATGGCTAAGACACGACTTGACGAACTGTTCGACGCAGGCATTGACTACTCGCTGCCCATCGATGTCTTCTCGCGTAAGGCAAGGACGCTGTTCAATCGGATGGCCAAGGCCAGAAACATCAAGACGCGGTGTCGTGCGGCCGAATATAGTGACGGCGCCGGCCGACTGTATATGCGAATCGGTGATGACTGGCTTGCACATCTCGGCGATCTGTTTATCGATTTTGATCTTGAGGTTACAGCCCTAGTCCATGAGCAACAAAGGCTACGACGGCTGGATCTGTCAATCACAAAGGTCGTGCTCGCCGGCGACGAAATTCTCATTAACTTCTGATACGATCTTTTCGCTTGACTCCATGGCAGGTTGTGTTATAGTCAGACTGTGAGTTGAAACAGGAGAAACAAAATGAGTGAATACATCGACAATTTCCTCGCTACGATGGAACGGCAGATGGCCGAACTGAAGGCGAACGACGCTGCTGCCGTTGCTGCTGATACGCTCGTCGGCCGCTACATCCAGGAAGGCATTGCTGACGGCTACGCCTACTACGTCATCGTCAAGGCCAACAGCCGCACCGTTACCGTCGAGCACGTGGACTACTGCGACGGTTACCGTGTTCCTATGATTGAGAGCATGGACTGCAAGCTCCCCATCAAGGCCGCTGTCGAAAATCTCCGCCGGCGGGACTTCATGGCCGACCTTTTCGCGAAGGCACAGTAATGGCATTTCATAAAATCTTCACCAAGGAAGGCTACTTGACGGCAATCTACCCGCACGTTCCGGACAGTGGCAACCACGGACTACCGGACTGGTTCTTCGACGGTGACGGCATATACGTCGAGTTCTTGATCGACAAGAACAATGACACTGTGTCGTGGACGCCCGGGTGTGGACCGGCGCCTTGCTGGGATCGGTCACTGTCGGAGTTCAAAGACGACACCGAAATGTTCGCGAAATTCAAGGAGTGGGCAGACGTAGCCTACTCATAGCGGGGGCTGTAAATAATCGGAGCGCCGGGGAGAGATCCTCGGTGCTTCATTAATCTGATCTTTTCTGTTGACATATATGATCATTGTGTTATAGTCATAATGTGAGTTGGACAGGAGATGAAGATGAAAAAGCTAACAGACTTCATGGACGACACCGGAGTTACAAACGCAATCTACGCGGGCTTGATGAAGCTCGTCGACGAAGACAAGGCGCTTGATATCCTTGAGATCATGGACGGTTGGAGAGTTGTTATTAACTATCGCTCCACAACCCGTCATGGTCAATGTTCTTATACCAAGAAGCAGATTGAACTTCACAATCACTTGATGAAGCCCGGCAGCGAAGAGGGTCGCAAACAGACCACAATCCACGAAATCGCCCATATGGTGACTAGACAGGTTTACGGGCCCATGGTTAAGAGTCACGGTAAAGAGTGGAAGCATGTTATGAAGTGCTTCGGAGCCAGGCCAGACCGTTGTACCAGCCACGAGGGCATGAAAGATTTCAGGATGCAGAAGGCGAAGATCATATACGGCTGCACCCGTTGCGACGCGGAGATGCCGGCAATGCGAAAGAAGAAGCATCCGCCTGAGAACTATACCCATAATCGGTGTGGCGGCAAGCTGTACGTCAAGGAAAACAGGGTGACGGGGTACAGGGCATCATAAACAATCAGGGCGTCAGGCGGGAAACTGCTTGACGCCCTACCAATTTGTGTTAGTATACGGTGTGAGTTGAGGAGAATGAAATGACAAAGAAATCGTACGACGACATGACTCCAGCAGAGTTGCGGAAAGAGTTGGCGTTCGCTGTTGACATGGCGGACATCGGCCGAGATCCTGCTTGGAATCCTGTCATGAACGACTTGGACAGACGAATCAAGGAGTTGGAGAAATGATCTACGTTGAACACTTCGATATTCCGCGCGCGACGTTCGACCTCTTCGAGGAGATTCTCAGAGGCAACCTTCCTTGGAAGGATGGAATCGAGGGTGGTGTTGGCATAGGTCAGGACATGATCACGGCGTTCTCCATTAACATGGGTGATGACTTTGTGATTGACTTCAATGTCACCCAATGCGAGCGGGACAAGCCTTATCTTGAAGTGATCCTGTTCGAGGATGGATGCGAGTTCTACACCTGGGAAATCAGCGATAGCCTATTGGGCTGCTGGGAAACTGTGTTCGGCGGCGTGATCCAAAAGGCGTTCAGCGTCGAAACTTTTGTGGAGTAACGAACATGATCTACACCGAAGATCAAATCAATCAAATCCTAACGGCTGTTAAGGACGTTTTGATGGCCGACGAAGACAACATCTGTGCCGAGAACGCTGTCCTCCTCGAAACAGCCATTGAAATCGGCCTTGTTAACGAGGAAGACTGCAACTTGGGATAACGGCTCAATAAAATAAAAACGCTTGACTAATATTCCTGTTGTGTTAGTATATGGTGTGAGTTGAAACAGGAGCGTGAAATGACAACCAACCTTCCAGCAATTAAGGCGGGACTTCCGTCAATCATCCGAGAGATTCGAACCCACAACCACGGCTTCAGTATTTTCGATCATTTTACTATTGGATGTGGCCTCGCCGGTTACATTGACATCAGCTATGCTGAGCTGGTTGATGTGTTGGGTGAACCCGGCTGCGGTGATGAATACAAAGTCGAGGCCGAGTGGGAATTGACTGACGGCATCCGCGGCGCCACGATTTATAACTACTGCGACGGCCCCAGCTACGGCCGAAGCGGCGGCCCTGTGGAGCATATCAGAGACTGGCACATTGGCGGGGATTCGAATTCCGTCCAAATGATTCGTGAGCTGTTCCCACTACACGACGTCCGCACTATGCGGTAACCATTAACCATTGAGGAGAGATGGTATGATAAGCGAACGGGAATTTGATGCAATCGAAGCCACGAGTTCGTATCTCAATCGGCCTCGACGGAGCATCACAGAGATCGATACCATCATATACCCTGAGCCCGGATCGGTGTTGGAACTTTTGGAGAGGGCCAGGAGCATACTTAACGATTAATATTGACCTCCAATGTTAGAACCTATAGAATGAAGATTACAAATTACCTACATTCTATTGGCTTAACAAAAGGAGGCATGAAATGTCTTATAATACTACTCGAGTTGAACTTCCTGACGGCAGCACCACTATTGCTGAACTTGGAGAACTTACTGGAACAGGTTTCCGCTTTGCTCGTATCCGCTTGACGGATAGAGCTACAGTTTCTGGCCGTATCGCCACGACTGACCGCAGAGCCGTAAAAACATTCCAAGTGAGTCTCGAAAGCAAGAACGCATACCGTGTGTTCCGGGCCGTCGAAGGAAAAAGCTACAGCCTCTAAGCCACAGGGGTTAACGTTAATTCCTTTTAATCAATCCCGACAATAGGTATAAAAACCTGTTGACGGGATTGATATCTGTGCTACACTCCTATTGTGAGTTGAAATAGGAGTGAGTAATGGCTATCACATATCAAGCGACTTGGAAGGATTATCTCGCCGAGAAGCGAGCCGACCGAGCTTTGTTTAATGAGCTTTTTTTCAAGGACAATCCAGAAATGTGGGATGAATTCCTGAAGAACTGGTCGCCTACTGACGAGACGTCGCTGTTCAAAGGCATCCCCAACAACGAGTTCAATCGGCATTTGTTCTTGGACTTGTTCCGCGACATGCGCCGTGCTGGCCACTTCAAAGGAAAACGTATCAAGTTGATGTATCGCGGTCCGCGTCGAGGTTGTCGCGCACCGTATGATTGCCTACAGTCAATGGGCACCACGTTTGCTGTGTATCTTTATATCACCAAACAAAGGTACGCTAATTAATCCTTGACCATATAGCCATACGTGTTATTGTGTGGATGTGAGTTGGATAGGAGAGTGAGATGGCTGATACAGCATCCTACATTGGCATCGAAGCCCGAAAGATGAAGCCCACCCTGAAGCATCGCCCAGCCATCTGGGAATGTATACTTGGTACAGTGTACGCGATGAACGAAGAGGGCGTCACCGAATACTTCGATTACAATTGGGACGACGCTAAACAGCATGCCGGAATCCCCGACAAAAAAGACATTCGACTGTTCAGAAACAAACGCCGTGTCCGTTGGAGTGACGGTGCCCGGTACAACGGCGACCCAGAGGTTGGTAAATTAACTCTATGGGTTGAAAAGAATGCTTGATCGTTCCAAATAATGTGTTAGGATGATCAGGTAAGTTGAAGACAGAGTGTAAGTTGAACCCAAGACAGGAGAGAAGACTATGGCGAGAAACATGAAGTTCATTGTGAAAAACCACCCGACCAAGGACGTTCCCGGCATCACGACCGTTACCGACGAGCACATCATGGATGACGGCAGCATCGCCGTGGTTACCATGGGCGAGCTGACGAAGGTCCGCGGCACCGACGGCTACGACGCGGCTTTCCTCGACGGCAAGACGCTGACGGCGATCGGTTCGTTCGGTTCCAAGTCCCAGGCCGGCCACGCCGTGCGCCAGTCGTTCGAGGCGGATCTCCGCTCCGAGAAGGTTGCGGCCCGCACGACCGTGAAGTCCACCAAGACTGCGAAGGTCGATCCCGAGCAGGCCAAGCGCGACAAGCGCAATGCCCGCAAGCGCGAGCTCCGGGCTGCGAAGAAGGCGGCTGCGTAACCAACTACTACGGCGCCAATAGTGGGAGGGTCTTCGGGCCCTCCCATTGCGTTGGGGGTGTAGCTACAGTGGTAGAGCGGGAGACTCTAAATCTCTGCGTCGGGGGTTCGATTCCCTCCACCCTCACCAACTTTTCCATTAACCATGTTTGATCAAATAACTCTTGACTCCTACTGTACATGTGTTATCATGCATTGTGAGTTAGGAGGAAGATTGATGTTTAGCACCGATAGGTTCAGTTATAAGAACAAAGTATTTTCCGCGGAAATCTCAGATTTTGCGGACCGGCAAGACGAACTGTTCAAGCCCATAAGTCCTGGTGCCTTGCTTAAAGGCTTTAGGCTCGAGAGCGCCAGAACAGGCGTTATAATTTCCATGGTCCTCGTAGAGACTCATTTCGATCGGGACAACGATCTGACGCACTGGACGTTCAAGACTATCGATCACCCGGCCGTCAAAGAACTGATTGTCTTTAACGACTAACAAGGAGAAACCCGATGTTCGACGATCTCATGACAGATGAAGACCGCCAAGAAATGGCCGAGTTTATTATGGCCGATGAGCAAGCGCAGATGGCTCAAATGGAGCGGTTCTATCGGGCCGAGGGTAGGACCGAACAAGAGATCGCTATCCTGTTCTTTCTTTCTGACCATGACCATGAACAGATCTTCATGGCTCAGGCAGAATGCCTTGAGCATCTTGGTAACGGCGGAAAGATCCATTAATCAAATATTAACTCCCCAATGCTATACTGGTCGAGAGTTAAGGAGAGAACAATGAAAATAATTGAGTCGCCGCCATGGGTAGATTTATTAAAGGCATATCTTGATCCTGGATTAACAGATCAGGAAAGGGCCGCGAGCAAGGCTATATGGAATTTTAACACTAGCGCGATTCAAGAAGCCATAGGAGAGCGTCGATGTATGACCGACCTGAACTAGGCAAGGAAGTGACGGTCGTTACAGACTGGAGCGACATTGTAGCGACGTCTATACCCACCGTTCGAATCGTTTACGGCAAGAGGACCCACATAGGCATCGTCCTTCAAAATCTGGAGTTCAATGACCCCGCGTCGTTCAACATCACTACCGGTAACCCCGACTTTCCGGTCGCCAACATCCCCCTTCATCGGGTAATCTCATTGGAGTATACCAGCGGTGCTACTGCGGTGACTGTGGAAGCGATTGACGACGAGAGCGAAACCTGGACTGTGCCTGGAAGTAAAGACGGCGAATATGTCGTGACTCGTAGGGGTAACCGATGGGCTTGCGAATGTAAGGCCTGGGGGTTCAGAAGTCAATGCAGGCACGTGAACCTTTGTAAGGAAGAAGTGTTAAGTCGATCAAAATAGTCATTGACTTCTGACTGCATTCTGTTATCGTCAGACTGTGAGTTGAAACAGGAGAATGAAGATGGCGAAAGAGTTTAAGCTAAAGAATCCTGATGCGCCTATGACCTATAAACAGGGCCTTATGATTCGTAACGCCGGCGGTGGAGATGTCCGCGATCAGGGCCTGACAATGCAGGAGGCCAGTGACCGGATTGGTGAGCTGATGGCTGCTAAGGGTGGCAAGAAGCAGAGCACCGGGATGAGCAGGGATGAATGTTTCCAGTTCATTTACGACAAGGCCGTTACGGCTGGCAAGAGGGCTGGTGACGCTGCGGTTCCTTCTCCGATGGTTGTTTCCCAGCACGAGAATGCCTTTGACGATAATAGCCCGGTGAAGGACGCTTGGTTGGTTTCCGGAGGCGTTTGCGGGTTTGCGTGGGTCAACATCAAGCCGGGCACCTCCGCGTTCGCCAAGTGGTTGAAGAAGAACGACTATGCCCGCCCTGACACCTACTATGGCGGCGTGACGATCTGGGTCAGCGACTACAACCAGAGCATGACCCGCAAGGAAGCCCATGCCGCTGCGATGGCGAAGGTCTTCACGGACGAAGGCTTCAAGGCTTACTCGGCGAGCCGGATGGACTAAAGGTTAACTGATATTAACTATAGTCCTTGACTCCTGGCAGATCCAGTGTATTGTGTGGATAGAGATTACGACGGGGCCTCGACTCACACTCAACCTCCTGCCCCGTATAGGAACCCGGCCCCAGCAATTGGGTTGCCGGGTTCCTCACTTTCCGCTTGACCATATTAAATAATATGTTACCATCAGACTGTGAGTTGATAGGAGAGAGACATGCAATACCCCGGAACAGAATCAATGGTCAAGCTGGCCCAGATTGCTCAAACCATGTTGGGTTTCGAAACCCCTGACGATGTCAATGACATCCATGTGTCTGAAGCTGAACGGGCTTTGATTGCTGCTTATCAAGTAGGCGTTCAAGCAGCCGTCGACGAAATGAAAGCCCTCATAAAGGAGGAACAAGATGATTCCGTATCTTAGGACGTTCTTCGAAGAGAAGCAACTGCCGTTCGCGTCGTGGGATTTGGTCGACGATGAGGGAGTTACCCACTTCATCAACAGTGACGTTGTGCTCGAGCATATCGACATGGCGCACGGTGACGAACAAAAAAGAATCGGAGACGTGATTCGTAAGATCGACTTCAACAACGGCGACGTTAACGATTATCTGAAGCATCTCGCCGGAGCACTCATCAACAACTAAATAGGGGTATGAATAAAAACCCTACTTTAAAAGAAGTCTTTAACCTTATATGTGGTCTGATCTTTGTTAATGGCGGAGTCGACCATCATATTAACGTTATTCAATTCTCAATTTGTATGATCTCAGCGCCTATTTTCTAGTTGACTTTTGATCAATTTATGTTATCCTGAGTTCGAATTAGGAGACGTGAGATGGTTCGGCGTGTAAAAAGAAAGAAGACTAAGTCCAAGGTCCTTGGCATGATAGCTTGTCTCGGAGAGGAAGGCTGTGACGCCACAGGATTTATTTTCGGACATTTCCCGCCTCTTACCTTTGCCTGGTGTATTAGATGCAAGGGTACAGGATTCGTGCAGGGAGGTCCGATTGGATCCGGAGAGATTATGGTACGGGTTACGACAGGCACGGCTAAGGCCCCCACAAACGATTTCAAGTTGACAGACTTCCCAGACAATGCTTTAATGGCACACGCAATGGCTAAGGCAGGTATCTTCAAATCCATAAGCCAGGCCCGTAAGAATGGCTGGGACAAGCCCATTGAGAAGGGCGAGTGGACTATAGGTAAACGAAAGATTAAGGTAACAATAACATGAAGATCCATCTACTCTCCGATATTCATTTGGAATTCGGCAAGTTTAATCATACTCCGCCTGAGTGCGACGTGGTAGTTCTTGCCGGTGATACTCATCCAGGTGTTCGTGGTCTTGTATGGGCGGCGGAGACATTCGGAGACATCCCCGTCATCAGTATCGCAGGGAACCATGAGTTCTATAACGGTAACCGACAACTGCCACGATTTTACGACAGATTGAAGGCAAAGGCTGCTGAATTAGGGATTCTTTTCCTTCAAAATGAAACACTTATAATCGATAATGTTCGGTTCGTTGCCTGCACCCTATGGACGGACTTTTCACTTGTTGGCAATCAACCATTGTCAATGATTCGAGCCCAGTCAATTATTTCAACGTACCCATACGAGCAACGACTAATTAGTGATTACTCATATATTAAACAAGTTGGCGGAGGTCTTCTACAGACAGATACGGTTCTGGCCGAACACTATAAGAGCCGTCAATTCCTTGACGACGAACTCTGTGAGGATTTTAATGGTCCTACTGTAGTGATTACCCATCACGCGCCGTCTGAAATGTCTTGTAGTAAATATTTTCAGGGAGACTCCGACAATGCTTTTTATGCGACCAATCTTGAGAATATGATTGGAGCGATGAAGCCTACGGTGTGGTGCCACGGTCATATGCACTCATCTTCAGATTATATGATTTACGATACACGGATCGTTACCAATCCTCGTGGCTATGTTGGTCGGTCAGGTTATAACGACAACTTCGACCCCAGCTTCGTATTTGAGGTTTGACCTTCTGCCAGACTATGTTAGAATATAGTTGTGAGTTGAACAGGAGAATGTAATGCAAAAATTCTACCGAGTTGAGTTTTCTTGGAGCGGTATCACCGTTAAGGTTAAAAAAGGTGACGTTGTATCGGTTTACAAGAATGGCCGGCAACGTTCCTCTTATAACGAGAAGAACGTGGTATCGTGGTATCGTGAAACCCACGAAAAGCTGTTCGGCAAACTTTACAAGAAACAAATGGCTTGACTCTCCGCGGAAATATGCTACCATACACTGTGAGTTAGAAACCTAAGGAGTTGGACATGTATATCGAGAAGCCCGAAGCCGTCGAAGAGCTTTCCCAGAAAGAACAGTATCTGGCCCAGATTGACAGCCGCATTGCTGGCTTGAATGGCACGATCACCCATTACGAGGCCCGCGTCGCCTACCGCGAGCACGTCGAGAAAATCGGCCAACTGTTCTCAAACGACGGCGTTATCTATCCCGTCGACTACGACGCCATCAACCGTGAAATCAAGCGGCTGAAGGCGGCCCGCAAAGACGTGATGAAGAGGCCCAACTAATGCTGACGCTCATTGCACTCGGCTCCGCGACGGTGCTGATGTTCGTCGGCGCGGCTATGGTGGACACTTCGAACTTCCGATCGGCGCTAATGTTCAAGATTGGTCCATCGATTAGCGGCGTTCTGTGCGCCTATTCGTTCCTGGTGGAGCTAAAGGAGTTCTTCCCTGCACTGTAAAAAGTGCTTGACTTCCCGGCAACTTGTGTTATAGTCGGGTTGAGTTTGCAGAGACCTTGGGGTACTTAATTCCCCGCCCTTGTTTGGAATGCTTAGAGCGGTCATCGAGATCGGCTCGCGCCTTACAAGGTTTTTATTGGAAGGCCATTGTGGTATCTTGGGGCATGGACCGCTGAGACCCTAGATGGCTACTGCGGAGGCGAGGTTGGGGCCAGCCGTAGATGAGATCTTGGGGTACTTATTCCCCACCCTTGGTGGTGTGCTAGAGCATAGATCGTTACGCTCGCCCCACTAAGGTTTTTATACCCGGACCAGGGTTACACGAATTGGTGGTGTAGCGTTGGTCCGGAAGAGATCTGGTGTAAGCCGTAAGTACGGTTCGTGACGAGACTTAGGGGACTTGAGCCAACGGTCGGTCGCATGAAGTTAGGGAGATATTCCTAATGCAGATGACGGTCTGCTGCGCCAACGAGTAACTCACACGGATAACCTTCGGGTTGTGTGAGGGCAGAGGGCTAAGGCCTCGGTAAAACCGTCATTGACGGCGAGTCACGTTGTAACGTTGGCTTGTACTTTATTTAAATAGAGAGACTGTGAGGTCTGGGGTATCCCTCACGTAAACGCCCCAACTTTTCTAATTTACGGCCCCGCGGCATTATTTCAATATGCTACGCCCGGGGCCAAACTTTCCTTGATCATTCATAAATATGTGTTATTATAAGACATGTTTAGGAGAGTGTGACATGGAAAAACATGACTATCTTGAGAGACTGCAAGCCTGGTTCGGAGAGAACCATGAAGGTGATTTGTGGGTTATGCATACCTGGTTTGAGCCCACCGCAGACGCTCCCACGCTATATGCCATCGTGGCTATTCCTGGTGAGCTTTTGTTCATGCGGGTTCACAATACGGTCGGCCGTCTGCAGGTTCACTGTGACAGGCGGGTCGAACAAGTTGACATCGATGGAGTGATGAATGACTGACACGTTCCCTGTTCTGTATGTAATCGTTCGCAACGATCTTCAGACAATGAACCCAGGCAAAGCTGAGGCCCATTCAGGCCATGCCTCGAACGCTTTCGTGGAAAAGGTGCTTGTGGGACCGTTGCTTGCGGGCGCCGACACATCGAAGATTGATCCTCTCGTAATGAAGTGGCGTGGTGCAACTTCACAGGGCTTTGGCACCCAGATTAATCTGGATGCAAATTTTAAACGGATGGTGACTGTTGTCGACGTCGCAGAATTGCTTGGGTTTGTTGCGGACTTGGTTACTGACACATCTTATCCGTATGAGCTTCCCACAGAGGCAGCGAACTTGATCCCAGAGTCAATAGACACCTTGCCCCGCATTTATAAGGGAGCAACCACCGTGCTGTTTCGTAAAGAGATTACGGCAGCATATGTTTTTGGTGACAAGAATGATCTCATGCTTGAGGCCGTTGTTGGTCGTTTTAGTTTGAAGTAGGAGAAAGAATATGGAATGGTATCGCAACTTTCGTAGGTTTGGAGTTATTCGGCTCGGCTGGGTATCAAACGAAGGTCGGGATCCATCTACAGCCAAGATGTTCAAACGAGGTAGACCGGCAGCAACTTGGAAGCATACCAGCAAGGATCTAGAAGGAATGGGCTTGTACGGTTTTTATAGAACATAGGAGGTGACAATGCAAGGCGACCCACATATGATTAAAGAAGCAGAGAATAAGATCGCATATGCTCTGCGTAGAACCAACCCCTACCATCCGGAATATTCTCAGGCCTGGGCGAATCGCCTTGAAAGTCTGCAGGGATGGCACCAGAGGTTGTTGGGAAACGAGTAAATAACCCGTTGACTTTCAACTGTGGTTTGTTATAATGACTACGAAAACAAGGAGTGAGTGAGATGGAAATTAGAGACATGGACGACTACTACAATCTTAACGGTGCCCGCGGCGTTATCGGCATCGACCCGTTCGTTGCGACGGATGATCTTCCGAAGAGCGACTTCGTCGACGAAAGCGAGTTCGGTCTCATCATTTACGAGACGGACATGAAACTGTAATGAACTGGCTAATCAATAGCACCCACACTGAGCCGACAAACGAAGAGCTTGGCATCAATCCTTCTCTGAAGATGTCGGGCACCGTCATTGCCCTCACTGCGGCGTTCTGGATTGCCGTCGCCCTTATCGCTGCGTCGTTCGCATGATGTTTTCTAAAGAAGGCCTTGAATTTGCCTGTGACGAACTTGCCGAGACAATCGACACCGGCAAAGGCCTTCTAGTCGTGGAAGTTGCTATAGCGGAGCGCGTTAAGATCGTCTGTGATCAGGATACCGACATTGATCCAGTAAAGTTCCTCGCCGCCATGCTTGAGCAGTTCGAGGAGCTATATCTGTGCGACCCGTATGTATACGCTGAGAACTCACAATGGGCTTATGAGGTCGGCGAGAGCGACGATGCTGTAATCGACGTTCTCGACATTGAGGACGACCTTATTTCCCTTGATGAATTCGACGAGATTATCTAATGCATCGTGTAGCTTATAGAGCTACCGTAAGAATGCTGGGTATAGGCCTGGCATTTATCATCTTCGGATTCGTTGACAATGCAGTTATGATAATCGCAGGAGATAGTATAGACGGTGCAATCGGTGCATTAGGATTTAGCGTACTCTTTTCGGCAGGCCTCGGTAACACCATCTCAGATATATCAGGTATCATGGTGGGCAGAGTTGTAGCGTTGAAGCTGTCTGCTCATCTACCCTCAACCGAGGGTATGCCCGCATCACAAATTATTCTGTCGGAAGCTCTTGGAATTACTCTTGGATGTTTGCTTGGTCTTCTTCCCCTTCTTCTCCTCTAAAATTTTTCACCCAGAGCGTTAACGTTAATCTATATTAATCACCCATGGAGAGTCACTCATGACGGGTCACTCTGAGTGGTCGGTCATGGCAAGGGACCCATGAAGGGCCCCTTACGGTAACTCAGACTTGTTTAATTTATTGAGTAGCTCGCCAATGCCTATACATGCCGGCCACAATCGCCATTAAAATAAGCCATTTCATCTTGTTGCTCCTTTTCTATTTGCGGGCTTCGATCTCGGCTATGATTGTTTCCCGAATTGCCGAAACAAATGCCTCGGTTTGTTCTGTAACATCACTGATGAGACTTTCTATCGCCTCGCCAGGTATGTTAGTGCTTTCAATGATCCCTTCAACCAAACGGTTAGCCAATCTTCCTGCCGCAATTTCGAGTTTATACATGTCGTTCCTCCTGTTAGGCGAATGCTACACGATTGAGCATCGTCTGCTTCACGTTGTTGAACTCGGTGTGCTCTTTGACGGTGCCCTTGATTGTAATCTCGTCGCCGACATCAGCGGAGAATTTGCCAGTAGAGAAAGTCACCAGCAAGTTTCCCTGGTTCTTGGTAACCATGCGATACATGGTCCAGGGACCGTAGTGACCTTCACCGTGCTTCTTGCCGATTACCGTAACGTCACCAACGATCCTGTCCTTGACCGTGCCCATGTGAACGCTCTGGGAAAGATCGGCTTGACCTTTCTTCTCCGCCTCGCGGGTAATGTGTAGATCGTGGATGCGGATGATTGACGCCGCAATCCCCGTAGCCTTCCAGTCGATGTAGCCGGTCGTCGCCATCGTCACGACGTTGTGATTGTAATCCGACTTGGCGCGGTCCAGACCGAGCGCGTATGTCAGAGCGTCATGCGCCTTCTCCACATCCTCAGTCTCGGGCTTGTCGTGCCATTGCGGGTTGAAACCACCAACTGGGAACATATCACCTAATGCGGTGTCGGCGGATGATACAATCGTGCCGCCGCTTTCATACGCTTCTTTTCTGCTGACCCAGCGATTTGCACGGACTTTCATGGCAACGAATCCAAGGAACTCAAAGAGGTCGATGTGGCGTCGGTCGTACGGAACGCCAAGGGTACCGCTCTCTTCCGCCTCTTTCGCCGCCTTCATAATGTTGACGATCCGCTCAGCCTGTGCGGCTACCTTTGCGGGGTCAATCCCGATGAAGTCCTTGACGCAAGTGTGACCGACCTGCTTCAGTTCACCGCTCTCATTCCGGAGAACGTAGGTCTTGCGGCGGGTGCGTCGGTAACCGCAATGGTCACAGTCAGCCGCGGATTGGCGGTAGTCGTCAGGGCAGGTCTGACCTGGCATGACGTAGACGAGGTTGGAGGCGCCCGAGGGGTCACTATTGTGGTCCAGGGTAGCCAGGAAGGCCCAGCCAGCGATCTTGGGCGTCTCTCCCTCAACCACGACCTGGAAAAACACATCGACTGAACCGTCCTGGTTCTTCTCGACAGTTTCTGACACCTTCGTCAGTGTAATGGCACCAGTGCCGGCCTTCAGGGCCTTTTTGTTCAGAGACTTGAGCTTCTTCTCAAGAATCACCATGTTACACGCGGGGATATTGAAAACCGTGGGTTCCATGTTTAGGCCTCCTGTGCGTGAATAGTTTTGACATATTCGCCATCGCGAAACACTAGGACTCTCCCATCGGAGTAGGTAACGTTGACAGTGAAATGCTCGGCGAGGGCCCTGATGAATTCACTGACGCCGTGACCCGCTACGCGATAGTCATTGTGGCGGGCAAGGCGGCCAATGTCGGTGAGGGTAATGTTCAACTCTTCCATGTCTCTCTCCGTTCAACTCCATATCGTATTATGGAGACTAACATAGTCCGGGAAATAGTCAACACCTTTTTGATAGTTATTTTTGTTTAACGTTAATTCAAATTAATGCTTGATCAATTCAGATAATCTGCTATAGTGGTGGCATGATGACAGACACAGCAATCGATCTCACAAAGCCATTCCGGGTATTCGAAGCTCAGCTTCACGACGAGTTCTACGACAAGACCGTCGCGACGTTTGACCATCGCTGGGAGGCGGAGGAATACGTCGACGAGCATGACGATGAGTATTCAAAAGCTGGCTATGCTCTGATGATTGAGGGAGAAGAAGATGATGAGTGATGTGGTTACCCCGCTCAGTAGCGTAGACCAGCCCGCATCGGCTATCTATTTTGTCACACTGCTTCGGTTGAACGTCGACAATACTAGAATGACGGACGAAGAGTTCCGACAGTTTATCCGAAACACTTTGCCGATCGTGGAGAGACCAGAATGAACAAGAACTATATCATCGGAGCACTCTTCTATCTCGGCGCCGGGTTCCTGGTTCACTGGGTCTTCCTTGGCGCGACACTCGATTGGAACAGTGCAGCAACCTTCGGCGTGGTTATCCTGTGGCCCTTATACCTAGTCTGGCAATTCATTATTGTGGTCTTTTGGATCATCGGCATAGCCGTAGCGTGTTTCTTAATCTATTGTGCGTATTGTGTGATCACTGGACGATCAATTTAACCCCTAACTGGAGCAAGACAATGGCTAAGACATATCGGTACGACCCAGATGAGAATGGTGGCGGCCGGGACTATCAGGCGAAAAAGCAGGCGAAGAAGCAGGTGAAGTTCGAGAAGCGGCGGGCAGACCGGCGTGAGTTCGATGACCAGGCTGACAACAATGAATAGAATGAAATATATCATCATTGATGATGGGTTCGGATTAAAACCCTACATTTTTGGTGACATAGACCAACATAGTGACGTGGCGCACCTCCTGCTTAGGACTCAATCTAGTTATGTGATTGGCGCTGGGTTTGTATCATATACACCAGACGGCCTACAGTGTTGGGGCCGTTCGGAAAGTCTGGACATTGACAGCGACGCGGAAAGAGACAATAAAATTATCAATCGCTTTTTCAATAAAGGGCTTGACTAATTCTATTCTTCTGTTAGAGTATGATCATGTTTAGGACATTCATCATAGCTGCTATGGCAGTGGTAGGGGCAACCGCAACACCAGCGCAAGCCTTTACAGAGCAGGATCTTAACTGCTTGGCTTTGAACATCTACTTCGAAGCCCGGAATCAACCACGTTTGGCAAAGGCTGCGGTTGGCCATGTAACGATGAATCGTGTGGCACATAAGCGTTTTCCAGATACAGTCTGCGGAGTTATTAAGCAGGCAGTCACCAGGAAGGGCAAGGTTGTCCGCAATAAATGCCAATTCTCTTGGTGGTGCGATGGTCGAAGCGACAGACCAAGAAACATAAAATCCTGGAGAGCGTCTCGGCTTTTAGCCCGTTTAATCTTACAACATAGAATTAATGACAAGAGTGACGGCGCGATGTGGTATCATGCCACTTATGTGAAACCGTATTGGAGGTCAGACTTCACTAGGGTTGGATTGTTTGGCGACCATATATTATATAAGGTAAAGGTGCCGACATAGAAAAAATCGTTGATCTATTTCTATTTTCTGTTATTATGAAGGCAGTTGAGTAGGGAGTAGTAAGATGCCAGGCACAGGAATAGCATTGCTAATCGTTGCGGTAATTGCTGGATTCTGCTTTTTGATAAGCGCCGTGAGTGAAGGCAGTAGAAGCAGAGAAAATGAACTTTTGAAGATGAGGATGAAATGAGCGCACTCAAGAAACTCGGACGTCGCAAGGCCGGCTCTTACGGCCGTCCCGGCAGCAAGGCCCAGAAGCGCATGGCTTCCAAGGCCGTCCGCCAAGCAAACAAGAAGGAAGTTTAATGGCAATCTTCGGTCTCTATGGCGACCACTGCACATGCGGTCGGACCTTCAATTTCATCGCGCCATCCGCAGGAATCTTCTGCGACTGTGGCCGCTTTAATTGCGTCTCCTATTACGGTGGACAATTCCCCCACGAAAATCCAGACATGGGCATGACCCGAGAAGAGTTCTGGAATTGGGTACCGCAATGGTATCGTGACGCAATCAACAGCTTCAAAAAGGCGGCGTAATGAGATACGTTATCGCATGGGCAGTGGTTATTTTCGTCATAATTCTTTTGAACAATCGTTTCGACATTCTGCACGACATTGGTGCCAGCGTTCGTAGCGGCATTGAGGCCGTCATAGACGGATATAATCGCGAACCCCTCAAAAATTCTCCTTGATTTTAACGACCAATCTGCTATACTCACCTTGTGAGTAACAGGAGAGAATAATGTACAAGATCGTTCGAGGCTACTTTAATGACAACGAGAAATTTGTCACCATCGAGACTGGCTTGACGTTGGAAGAGGCGCGGGAACATTGCCGTGATCCTGATACCAGTTCAAGGTCCGCCACGTCCGCTGAAGCCATTGCCCATACAGAAGAGCATGGCCCGTGGTTCGACGGCTACGAGGAGGAATAACGATGGCGAAAGAATCAATCACCGAAAAGATGGCCAGGATTCTGGCCAAGCAGATTCACATGGCCTATTCTGCAGGCACACAATCGGACGTGAATCAGGTTTACCATCAGATCGAACAGCTCGGCATCGAAGCCAAAGACCTCCTTCATATTATGAGCATGGTCGACGACGATGGCTATGCGGCGCAGACTTGGCATGGCGATGATGGACCAGGCCTTGGTTCCATCGTTGAATATGACTACGCGGTTTGCCAAACAATCGAACGGATTCTCAAACTGATCTTGATTGAGTCGCCGATTCGGTAACCGAATCTTAACCCCTTGATCGTATAATACGATCATCAACAGCATGGAAAAGGAGAAGTGCTATGTACCAGGTGGTAGACACGAAGACACATACGGCCGTTGCGACGGGCTTTGCGAATCGTCAAGCCGCGAAAGTGGTCCGTGACGAGAAGGGCAAGGGCCGACACATCGTTTCTCGCGGCGAGAAGCATCCGCGCGGCGCGAGCAACGGCATCACGAAGAACGTTTCGAAGCGGTGGCTGTAATGGCTTGGATCTCACATCGCGACATGGATCTCGATGCCCTAGTCAAGGATGTTCTTGAAAAGGGTGGAGAGAGCCACGTTCATCCGATTCTGTCCAGTACAGTCGGCAACGGCGACGCCGAGGGCAATGCGAACGGTTCCAATACCGTACGCCTTTATGTCGGCACCTACTTCAGTCGCGGTGGCTGTAATGGGTTGGACCCCACACCGCGGCACATCGCTTTCTACAAGATTGATTGGGCCGGCAAAGACCTCGGTGACGGCGGAAGCTCAATTGACTTGGGCAACGGGGTAGACTTCAAGTTGGCGGTGTCCATGTATCAGGGCCTTCTAACCCTGCTCACCAACAACTATCCCAGCAACGGTGACATCATCAAATTCATCCTCGAACACGACGTTTAAAATGGCGGGCGATACATACGTGGGGGTCCATAAGTGGACCTCCACTCCCCCCTATAAACTGGTCGCCAAATTCAGGTTTGGTTTACCAGGTACGAAGTTGTATGCGGGAGGAGAAACCTTCTATCTCAACTTGGAGACCATACAAATCCGAATCAGGAATAAATTGGACGCGTCAAAAGGTCCTCTCGTAAGAATCAACGAGGAAAAGCAAGCCGAGCGAGAGTTGATTGCCGCCCTGGAAGAGGCTGGCGAGCTACCCTGAACGGGTCTCCATGGACGACTCTCCATGATGGGTCACTCCCGACATCCCAACCTGAATAGACATCCCAAGTAGACTTTTCTATTCTTTTTAGAAATCAGACTAGACGACCTTCAAAGTGAAAATTAACGTTAATAAAGTATTATGATCAAAAAGGCGGGAGCGGCTCCGAAGAACCGCCCCCTTGAAAGGGTGCAAGGTATGGCACCCTTTGTCTCGTTAGACCTTGTAGTCGGCGCCGTCGATCCGGATCGCCGTCATGCTTTCCAGCTTGTAGTTGCGCGGCACAACCTTGTCGTCCTGCCCGCCCTGCACACCTTCCTTTTTAGGGGCCGAGGTGTCCACAATCGCGGACTTTGCGATGGGGTTGCCGTTCAGGAAGTACTCGCTGGTGCCGGCGCGGACGAAGTGGACGCGGAGGTAGAAGGTGGGCACGGTCTCGCCCTTTTTCGTGTGGACGATGAAGGGGCTGTTGGGAACATGGGCGCCGTAAGCGAGGGGGCCGACGGTCCAGTTGTCCGGGTTCATACCTTCCGCTTCCATGCGACGCTTGACCTGCACGGAGTAAGCGGTGGGGTCGTCCTGCGCGAACACCATCACCGTTGAGCCTGTGGTGACCTTGGTGATGATGCCGGGCTGAACGGCTTCGTCCCGCTTCAGACGGGAGACGACGGTCTCGGTGTCAAGACCCACGAAGCAAGTGCCTCGGACATTATCGAAAAGCTTCTTTGCGACGGAAATATGCATCTTCATCTCTCCTGTGTTTCAGTGTCTTGACGATAACAGATATTGATATAAAGTCAACAATTATTTTCAACCAGATTTGATAAAGATAATTAACGTTAACGTCTTTGATCAAAAAAGATGTTGACTTTATGTCTGGATGTGTTATCATTCAGATATAGAGGAACAGGAGAAGAAGATGAGCGCAGTAATTTACGACACGGAAAACGGCAGGATCCTCAAGAGCTACAAGTCGTTCGGTTGGGCTGCCCGCGCGGCGGTCAAGATGCACACAGAGGCGCGGGAGCGCGGCAACGAGTGCTTCGCGCAGGCGGCCTCGGCTGAGGATTACAAGCTGACTGGCGCTGTTACGGCCAACGAGAAGGTCGTGGTGTACAGCATCTTCGACATGAAGCAGGAGCGTCCCATTGAGATCCGCAGGGCGGAAGTGGGCACCTGCTGCGATCCCAGCACTGAAACATACCACACAATGTAAGGGTTAAGGGCGGGGTAAGGTTAACCCCGCTTTAACCTTATACCAGAATGTTAACGTTAAACTCCGTTAACTATTGAACGTATATGTGTACGTTGACGCGAGGGTGACCTGTTGAATGGGTAACCTGGTCCAACCGGATTGACTTCGACAAGGTCGTTTTAAGATGCTGCTCTAGTTTGTCGGCGTCTGCCGGCGTAAAAGAAGCTTTGAACTGGAGCTTAACTTTGGAGTAAGGCTCATTGTTCTTGGATTTGTTAGATCCCTTGACATGCGCGATCCAAAACTTATCTCCCCGTGTCTTATCAAAGCCCGTAAAGCTGAGAGCCTCTTGGAAAACTTCCGTGACGTCTTGGGTATGCTGAGGCGCGCCTAGCTCTGGGTGAGCTTCCAAAGCAGACCTACTCTTGATCAATGCGTCGATGAATGCACCTCGAGCTTGCTCTTTGTCATCTGTGTCGTTTACTTTAATTGAACGCGCCATATCTATCTCCCTTAATTTAGTTTAACGTTAATACTTCACTCGAGAGGTTAGGGAGGGGTTAACCTCCCGTTGCTTTCTCCCTAGCTGAAAAGTGCTATAGCGATCGCCGCCATTACGGCGTTCACGCCTGCAGTAAGCATAAGCAAGCGCCGGAAGCTCCATTTAATCTCGATTGTCTTTGTCTTTGTCATTGTCTTCTCCTGTTTCATCATACCCAGAGTCTAACAGAACAACGGATTTGATCAAGGATTATAGTTCGTCTTGGTATACTTCGTTGCGATGTCATGGCCCTTCCGAATCGTTTTATTGATTAAAGCCATGGCTTCATCGTCGATTTTGAAAGTCGACATTTTGTTCATTATCTCGACGGAGGGTATCTTCGGAAGCTTCGCAATGATGTCCCGTGTGTCGGCGAACAGCCTGTAGAGTACGCTGCGTCGATCGGGGCCACTGCCGAAGCTGTAGACGTATTCGGCTGCTGCCGTGCCTTTAAGCTCGTACAACCCGGTTCTTGCATACTCCACATTGGCATTCTCGCAAGCGGCTTCAATAGATCCGCCAATTCCGACCGAAGCCACCATATCGAGTATTTCTTTTATTTGTTCTGGGGTTTGATCGGCCTCGCCGAATCTCTCGCGCTCGTCTCGAATCGTACAGAACCGTTCTACAATGAACGAATCGAGGTCTCGGACGTTTGTGGGAACTCCTGGGACGGTCACTGCTTTCTCCTTATCCAACTCACTCTAGAGTATAGCTGGTTGCTGTTGAATGTCAAGCAAAAATGTCTCTGATGTCCTTGATAAAATCCCAGACGGTAATCAGAAAGAGCGCGCCGAGTATGACGAAATCGCCAATCAATGCAGCGTTCATGAAAATTTGAAAGGCGGTCTCCATTAAATGATCCGGCCTGTCGAATACTGTGGGAGAGCCTCAACCGCATCTTTTGCTGTCTTGAGGTGCCAGCCTGTTAATTTACGGCAAAGCTTAATCGCGTCAATCTTACCGCTGATAATCTTACCGCTTGTGTCAAATTGTATCAGGGCGCGGCACTCGTTTTCCCAGGAAAGCTTTTTCATGTCCCGAAGAATTTCCAGCAAAAGCTCTGGGTCACGGGCGCATACTTCCAGGAGAACCGATGTCTTTTCGAGGGAGGAGGCATCGCTGAAGAAAACCGAAAGCGTGTGGGCGTCATGCATCTTATCTTCTCCCTAACGGCACTTTGAGAGGTAACCCCAGCCGAAGAATCGACCGACCTTACCGCCGCTTGAACGCTTGACTGGCGTGCAGTAGCCAACCGCAGTACCGTATTTGCGGGTATTGTACGACTGAGGCTCTGCGATGAACTGTGGGAGCCAGTGGACGCGAACCTTCTCTCGAAGCCATCCACCAGCGTTGCCACCAATAGGCGACTGGGCGCGGCTCTTATTGCTGCCGTAAGGGGAAGGAACGCCGTTGCTTGAATCGGCCATGGCGGGGTTCGCAATCAGCGCCAGCACCGCAATCATTATTAGCTTCTTCATGTTTATCTCCCGTTTCATATCAAGATAATAGCACATCTTGATATGAAGTCAACTCTTTATTTCACCTGCTCCAGAGCCTCTTTGAATAGGGCCTCCAGGTCATAGCGATCGACGGCAATGAATGGCAGGGCCCTGATGGCATCCTCGAAGAACGTAGCGACCTGAGTTGGCTGGTTGTCTTCTGTGAACTCCCGGACCTGCTCGTCGTAAAGTATCCTCATTCTTTGCTGCCGGTCCGGCCTGCATGAAATCCCTGCCGCCGACGCCCGAAACTTTGTCATTACATCTCCTCCGCTAGGCCAACGGTCCGCCGCAAGAAGGCTGGAATCTCCAGAAGATCTTCTTCGCTCTCATCGGCGGGGTCAAGCCAGTCCTCGTCAATCTCGTCCGGCGCGTTCGTCTCGTCATCGCCGAACTCATCCTCGTCCTCAGGCTCGTCCGTATCGACAGGCTCTGGGACTTCGATGACCTTCACCGGCTTTGTGACTTCCTGCACTGGGGCGTCGGATACGAGCATCACATCGTGCGCGGCCTCGCCGTCGTGGAGCTTCTTCAACGTACCGCCGGCCTGCTTTTTCGTGGCGTAGACGCCGAAGGATTGGCCGTTTGCACGAAACGCCTTGAACTCGTTCGAACCCGAATCCTGCTTGACGACACCGAGCTCCGTCAACTTGCCGTCAACGTCCAGGGTGACCGTCGTCATACCGGGAAGATCCTTGGTGCGCTTCTGTGTGGAAACGTAAAGTAATCTTTGCATCTTTCTGCTCCTTGCTCAACTCTCATTGTCGATAATAACACATTGGACAACGGAGTCAAGAGCTTTTTTGATCGATTCTTCTTTTATATTTCTGCCGCCTGAAAATGCTTTTTCTGTTTAATGGACTATTACGTTCTGTCATGTCCGTGAATTTAATCTTTGCTGTGATCCACTCATTTTGTTTGTCATGGCCTAGATTCAATACCCACGCACAGCCTGCAATTTTGTGGCCCCAATGATCGGACAGTCTTACCATCACATCGCCAATGACCCAATACTTTGAGCCAGTTGCCGATACATAACTGGGCTTGCTTCTGGGAGTAGGGCATCTGGCAAAGACGCCGAACGTGTTTAAATGAAAGTTGCTGGCGTCTATGACTCTGTCCATTTAAGCGGCCTCCAGAAGGTCATGTATCACGATCTGCCGGTCCATTCGCGATAAGTGCCGTCGCGAAGCAGATCGTGAAGAGAGAGTTGAATTCCATAATGGCATTCTGGCGATTCCATGTGGTAAATTTTGATGTCGCCGATTTCCTCCTTTTGGTGGCCTTCCTTCAGGTACATGAAGGCTCCAACGCATTTAGCAACTTCGTCTTGGCTATAGTACATATTCCCCGGAGTTGAAATTGATTCAATAATTCGACGAACAGTATCGCCTGAGGCGGTGAAGTCGTCCATAATGAGATATTTGGAGATGTCGATGCCGGCAGGTCCTTCAACTAATCTAGTGGCATGAGAGCCGTCAGTAGTTTTCCGAACGCAGATGAGGGGAATTCCCGTTATTGCTGAGACCGCGTAGGCCATCGCTGAGCCGCTTTGACCTGTAAAGGCAAGGGCTTCAAAGCCAAGATTTTCTTGAAGAACTTGAATGCTGGCCGTTACTTTTTGAACGAGCTTTCCGAATTCAATTGGGTCATTGTAGACTTTAGTCAAATAACCTGAGCTAGTAAATTTCATAACCTTCTCCCTTAACTCACCTGAGTATAACATCAGGAGGTTAAGGATTGGTTAGAATTCTCCGTTGAATTGTGCTTTGATCCTGTGAGCGGCTTTTACCGCTTCATCCCATCCTTCTTGGTCCAGGCCACGTTCGCATACATTACCGTGAACGATCGAAATCTTATCGGGACCAAAGAAACCGTAAGCATGCCGGCCGTGTTCGTTGTCTTCTTTGACGACCGAGATTTCATAGCCAGGGCTGTTAGGAATGCCTTTGACGCTGACGATCCATCTGCTCATCCAATTTCCCCACAAAAGACGGCGACGGGAATAAAGAAGACCGCGATCAATACTACAACGATCATCCTAAGTAACCCAGTGATTTTTCTGCCTCTGAATGACAACGTCATCTCCTGTTTACCATTTTTCGTATGAGCCCGAACCCACAATATGTAGGCGCCGACATTGACGATGAGCCAGATTATAATGAAGGTTGTCATTACTTCCTTCCCCTTAAAACATTTCAGGTATTGCGTCCATTGCCTCTTCGAATGTGTGAATGGCATCCTGTAAGCAAGGGCCGTCGGCGACGTCATCGATCGGCCTATGTTCGCCAATCGTGTAGACTTCCCAGAAGATCTCGCCCTCTTGACCGACGGTCTCCCGAAGAACGACCTTGTGGCCGTCACATGTCACGCCGATGTGCTCGTTGTCGATATAGGTCAGTTCCATGTTATCGTCCTCCTCCCTTCAAGTATGCCGGACCGTACGGGCCCATCGCGCCGAGACCGTTCTTGTCGTCGAAGACGTTTCCGCGGGCATGCTTGGCGGGTCCCGTCCAGCCGGCTGCTTTCAACACGTCGCCGTTGGTCGTGTCAACGAAGCAATGCACCGAAGTTTGGCCAGCATCGCCGTCACTCGTAACCGTCAGCTTGGCGTAACGTCGGCCACCTTTAGCGAGTTTGATGACGGACGGGGTAAGTTTTGGGAACGTCGTCCCGTAATAGCTGTCGCTAATAGTCTGACAGCCATCAATGAATCTGCTGAGCGCCGCGTCGAAGTCTTCCATCTTCTTCTCCTGCGTTTCCATATTTCAATGGTAACACGGTCTGGTCTAATGTCAAGAAGAAAAAAGCGGAGAACTTCCCCGCCTTTCTCCGCCCACCGCCGCAAATTAGTCGTCGTCCTCGTCCTCGGACTCGTAGCCCATGTCCTCGGCGAGGCTCATGTTCTCGAAGCCGTCGCTGCCGGTCAGCTCGTAGAGATGAGGGATTTCGTTTGTCAAGAAGTCGAGCACTTGTTGGTTGCCCTTCATTTCCTTGACGGTTGTCGTCACGCCTTCGTAGTCCTTCATCCAGTCCACCATGGTCTGGAAAACCGAATCGGGAATCTCGATCGTTAGTTTCACGTTCGCCATTGTTCTCTCCTGTTTCAACTCACATTATGATAGTAGCAGAAAGGAGTTAAATTTCTGTTTATACCGCCGGGCTGAGCGCGTAGACGGCTGCAACGAACTCGGTCGTGAAGTGCAGGTACTCGCCGTCCTCGAAGATATAGGAATCGCCATTGTGGGGCATGATCTTGTTGAAACAGAAGCGGCTGTCCGGATGCTTGACGTGGTACATGGCCAGGAGTTCATCCATCCTGAACGGCGCCCAGGATCCACGTTGCTTGGCGAACTTCACGAGCCAATAGGCAGTGACTTCCGTCTCCATGTTCTGCCATACGGAACCCATGAAACAGTAGACATCTTTTCCGTCAATGTTCTCCGGCTTGATGGGGCAATCGG
>SDBT01002750.1_pt1 | contig 30836 bp, 20 predicted proteins | sample 2277101 | NCBI WGS metagenome assembly SDBT01 (sample SAMN10404973, study PRJNA504765) | marine sediment metagenome | isolation source: marine sediment core GS10_PC15, 103 cmbsf | place: Arctic Ocean: Southern Knipovich Ridge | collected 2010 | reverse complement strand
ACCAGTGGAATCGTCCATATCATGTGCCCCGAACCGAAGTTTCTCACGGTTCGCGGAGCCAGACAATACAGGCTGTAGGTCAGGATCGCCACAGCGGCCGAGACCGTCAGCATGTGCTCCATGCTGTCTTTCGTGTAGACGCAATTGGCTCGGCGAGCCTTACCGACCAGTTCGGCGCCCATTTCGGCAATCTCGCCGCGGCGTTTGGCCAAGGCGATAAAGAGGCACATTGTCAGCGTGCAAACCACCAGCCAAGGGCTGATCGGCACGGAGATCGCCGCAGCGCCCGCCATCGCCCGCAGCACGAACCCCATCGCCACCGACAACACATCGACGATTGCATGATGCTTCAGCCAGAACGAATACAGCAATTGCAGGAGAATATAGAGAATTGTCCATACCGCCAGTCCCTGCCCCCGCAGTGGCTGGGTTGGATCAGCGGCCTGGACGACCACCGCCACCAGGGCCAACCCCGCAGCCAGGAGGATCATCGCCGCAATAACAGCGGCTTTGGGCGAGACGCGACCAGATGCGATCGGGCGATTCCGCTTGACCGGGTGGGCCAGGTCGCTCTGTCGATCACATATGTCGTTGATGAGGTAGATCGCACTGGACAGCAAACAAAAAGCCGCCACGGCGAAAAAACACCTTATCCAAGATGACGGATTAACAAACTGGCCCGAAAAAAGCAGTGGAGCAACCACGAAAGCGTTTTTCACCCAATGACGAGGGCGCATCGCCTCGACCATCGCAGACAGTCCGCAGCATCCCGAGGATTTGTCGCACGGCTCGCACTGCTCGCTCTGTTGTTCAGCCTGATTCAATGTGTCTGCTCCTGGCAACGGGCTGCCGGCCCGACATGTGGACTGGTGCCAGACGGGTATTATTTCCGATAATACCACGTATGGCGACACCCTTGCCTATTTCAAATCGACCAGATAGCCGCCTCAGCTTAACCGCTTGGACCTGGCTGGCGGTATTGCTTGGCTGTTTTCTGCTGTATGCGGCCACCGCACAGCGAACGCCAAGCTGGCAGGATAGCGGTATGTTCCAGCGAAGAGTGCTGGAAGGCGACTATTCCGGCAAGCTCGGATTAGCTTTAGCGCACCCGCTTTACATCGCCGCCGGCCGCGCTCTGACGGTGGTCGGCCGCCAGCATCTGCCGTTCCTGCTGAACGTATTCAGCGGGCTGGGCATGGCGGTGGCCCTTGCGAACCTGGCCGCTCTGGCGAACCTGCTCACCGGCAAGCGATGGATTGGCCCGCTGATCGCCGCGATGCTGGCCGTATCACACACCACCTGGTGGCTGGCCACCATCGCCGAAGTCTACACATGGTCCGTCGCCGGTCTGACGGCGGAAATCTGGCTGCTAGTGGCCCTGCTCCGCAGGCCGAGATGGCAAACTCTGGCCGCGTTGGCGCTAGTCAGCGGGCTGGGCCTGACGATACATAACTTCGCCCTGCTTCCTCTGCCTGTTTACTTCGTCGCAGCCCTGCTGTTGGTTCTCAAAAAAAAGCTGCCCGCGTGGTCTCTCGCGGCGGCTGCGGCGGGATATATGATTGGCTCGGGACTCTACCTCGCAATGATTGTTGATCTGGCGATCCGCGAAGGCAGCATGGTCGTCGCGATTCGTTCTGCCTTATTCGGCAATTACACGGAGCAGGTTCTCAACGTCGGCGGCAGCAGCGGCCAATGGAAATATAATGCGGCACTCAGCAGCCTGAATTTTTTCAGCTTCCTGGCGCCCCTGGCGATAGTCGGATGGGCGCGAATGGCGAGGCGAATCGGCAAGCCCGCTGCGATAGCAATCGGCGCGATCACAGCCGTTCAAATTACTTTCTTCGTCCGGTATCCCGTGCCCGATCAGTTCACATTTATTCTTCCTACACTGGTGATGATCGCAGTCGCGGCTATCGTCGGGGCAGGTCACCTTGCCTCGTTGAGTCGACGCTGGCGAACGATTCTCACGATCTCGTGCGTGGCATCGATTCTCTTCCAGCCGGTGCTATTCGCCGCGGCCCCGTCGCTCGTCAGGAAAGTCACGAAAGGACCGATCCGATCGCGTCAACTTCCATTTCGCGATGAAGTCCGCTACTGGCTAACGCCGTGGAAGCACAATGAGAGATCCGCCTGGAAGTTCGCGACAGCCGCTTTGCAACAGGCCTCGCCAAACGGAGTCATCCTGCCGGGCTCGACCGCCGGCCCATCACTTCAGGTGGTTCAGATGCTGCAAGCAAAATGGCCGAATGTAATCGTGCAGTTCAAAGGCGCCCCCTGGCCGAGCTACTCCGCCGACCCGAATACGTTCCGCGCCACGCTGGGCGACAGGCCACTATTCGTAACTTCGACGGCGCCCGGATACGTCCCGGCCAAGCTCGCCGAAGATGCGGAATTCGAACCGACAGAAGATTCCATCCTGCAGCAAGTGCGATGGAAGAATCCATAATTTCTTTTATCCATCACTTTTACACCCATTGAATGTAATCAGGGGGTTTTCGATCCACCATGCCATGAAGTCTCCAGCCGGAAAGCATTGACTGGCCCTGCGAAATTGCCTACATTGGTACTATGGTTTTGTTGGCGTACGGTGGCTCCCGTGTTTTATGGAGCAGGCGCCCATTGCATACAGCAGTGAAACCCTCACTGCGGCGAATACACTTCGCTCACCGCCACGAAATGCAGCTCGGCGGCAAGCCTCTTGAAACATTGTCGCAAAAGATCCGTGTCGTTTGAATTAAAGCACACAATACCAATTGCCGATTGCCGTTATAGGTCGGCGCAACCTTTGAGGCCGCGGCGCTCGTAGTTTTTGATGGAAGACATGGAAGAACTGAAGGCAGATCAAACCTCTGATGAGCGTTCCAACAAGCTGGCTTGGCTGGAACCTGTTCTAGTGCGCTACCGCCTGCCGGTGAACGTGCTGATTCACAGCACGTTGTTCACCTTGTCGCTGCTGCTGGCGTATCTCGTCCGTTTTGAAGCCACCGGCACCCGACAGGCGTGGTTTTGGAGCTCTTTTTTGCCTTGGCTCCCCGTTTTCGTGGTCCTGAAGCTGTTGGTCTTCGGAGGTGGCAAGCTCTTCCGCGGAGGTTGGCAGTACGCCAGCATTCGTGACGTCAGTAACATCCTGGTCGCTAGCTGGATTTTTCTGGCGATCATGTTCGGCGCTTATCTGGGACTCTCTTACGTCCCAGAGCTTTTTGGCCGCAGGCTGCCACACGTCGGAACCTTCTACGCAAACTGGTCAAAAGGAATCCTCATTCTGGACTTCCTTGCGACGGTGTTTCTGGTCTGCACGGTCAGGCTGGCTTTTAGGCTCTATCGCGAGGAACTCCGCCCAGTAGCCAGTGAAGGCGCCAAAAGCGTCCTGATCGTAGGGGCCGGCAATGCGGCCGAATCGATCATCCGCGAAATTCACCGCATGCGTGTGGAGCGGTACCGCGTGAAGGGCTTGGTGGACGACGATCCCGGCAAAATGGGCATCTTGATTCATGGCATTGCGGTGCTGGGCAAGACAGACGATATCCGACGGATCTGCGAAGAAGAAGAAATCGAAGAAATCATTATCGCCATGCCGTCGGCGACTCAGAAGCAACTCCGCCACGTTATCGAATTATGCACCGGCACGAAGCTCAAGTTCCAGTCCCTGCCGGGTGTCGGAGATCTGATCGACGGGCGTGTGACCGTCTCACAGATTCGCCCCGTGGACATCAACGACCTGCTTGGGCGCGAACAAGTGGAACTGGACACCGACGCCCTGGCGAGGTTCCTGCATGGGCGGCGAATCCTTATCACCGGCGCCGGCGGCAGTATCGGCTCGGAAATGTGCCGGCAGGTCTGCCACTTCGGCCCGTCTGAATTGATCCTCGTCGAACAAGCGGAAACGCCGATGTTCGACATCGAAAACGAATTGCGAGCCGCACACCCCGAACTGCCCATCATCGCCCGCATATGCGACATCTACGATCGCGACCGGGTCATGCGACTGTGGGATACCCATCGGCCGGAAGTCGTCGTCCATGCCGCCGCCCACAAGCACGTCCCGCTGATGGAACGCAACCCCTGCGAGGCGATCAAGAACAACATTATGGGCACCAGGAACGTCGCCGACGCCTCCAGCCGCTATGAGGTCAGCGAGTTCGTGATGATATCCACCGACAAGGCGGTCAATCCTTCATCGGTGATGGGCGTATCGAAGCGTGTCGCGGAAATGTACACCCAAGCCCTCAACGGGCGCGATAACTGTCGCACACAGTTCAAGGCCGTGCGATTCGGCAACGTCCTCGGTTCGTCCGGTTCGGTCGTGCCTACGTTCCGCCGCCAGATCGCTAACGGCGGTCCGGTCACGGTTACGCACCCGGAAATGACCCGATACTTCATGACCATTCCAGAAGCGGCGCAATTGGTTCTTCAGGCGTCCGCCACAGGAACCGGCGGACAAATATATCTATTGGACATGGGCGAACCGGTCAAAATCGTCGATCTCGCCAAGCAGATGATCACCTTGTCTGGATTCCGTCCCGGCGAAGATATCGACATCCAGTTCACAGGGGTCCGGCCGGGCGAAAAACTCTTCGAAGAACTACGCACCAAAGGGGAGGACATCGAGCCGACAGTCCACCCCAAGATCCTGATCTGGCAGCACCGAGCGGTCGAGTGGGACCGCATCACGTCAGAAATTGAACAACTCGGTGAACTGTCAAACTCCACTGATCGAGACGCCATTGTAAGCCTTCTGCAGGAGATCGTGCCGGAATACAAGCCGATGAATCCTCCCAAGCCGGTCGCTTCGCGGCCGCAACAGGCTGACGGCGAAAGCGCCTCCGGTATTAGTTTTTCGCCGTAGCCTTCAGATCCACCACCACAAACGCCTCGTTACGGTAGAGCGTATTCGCGGCGGCGTAATCGCTGTGGGCCAACCTGGCAGGCACGAGCCCCACGGTAGCGCCCATCCGAACCAAGCGGCTGGCTTGGAGCTGGTCGAGGCCAGTGTCGGCAATTTCGCCATGAATTATTTGTAGTTCGCGCATGGCTATCGGGTCGGCATAGGCCATGCTGCCGTGGATGATATTGACCAGTAAGGCCCGCCGCCCGCACCAGCGACGAGCGTAGTTGGCGCCGTCGATTTCCTGGGCAAACATGACGATCGCGCCGGGCGGAGTGTTGTCCCGGATGTATCGGCTGGCCTGGAAAAGAGGGAACCGCCGATCAGGAGTGGTCATTACAACTCTGCCAAAATTAGCCGAGCCCATCTGCCACGCCGTTGCGCCGAAACCAATCAAGACCAATGCGTATACGCCGAGCCGTAACAGACGCCTTGAAGATTTCATCGTAGCGAGAAAGCCTCCGCCAAGGATAGCAGCCGAGATCTGCAGGATGTGGGTAACCCGCACGCCCCAGTCATTGATCTGGCCGGTGCTCCGCACGAACAATGCACCAGCCAATATCATCGGAATGACAAGAAGGAACATGCGATACTGAGGCCTCCATCGCAGTTGGGGCCGGCAAAAACGCCAACTGAGCGCCGCCAGAATCAGCACGGGCGATAGTTCCAGCAGCAATTGTACGGCCATGTCGAAAACCAGGCCTGCCGCCCCGGGAATCAGCCAGGAAACCGGGTGAATGGACGGTGACGGAAGATGAAACTCCAGTTTGCTCTTTGCACCGGCGGTGTCCATTGCGCGGAGATCGCGTATCCAGGGATACGCCAGGGCCGCTGCCAAGACGCAGACAATCAGGAGTGATGCGAGATAGATAGTGCGGCGTCGGCATCGCCGTAAGGCTATTGCGACGGTCCACAGGCCTATGACCGCGCCGCCCGCCAGTGCTACATACGGGCTGAAGTAGAATACGCCGGCGGTCACGATTGCAGCGGCGAGGCAAGCGCCGCCTCGTCGTCGCAGATGCAACGGCAGCCATCGCATCACCAGAAAAACCGCGCCCGCAGCCAGCAGGTGCGGCACGGCCCATAGGGCAGCGGTGTACAGGCCGTCGATGCGAAGTTCGGATGGATTGGCCCAGGCTCCGACGTGGCCGAGACTCACCGGTTCGCCCGTAAGCTTCAAGGCGATATTAACCAGTACATCGAGCCCTCCAACGCACACGAGCACGACAGCCCAGCCGGCGGCTCGGGAACTGGCGAACATTCTTCCAGCCCATTCGGCCGCCAGCAGACACAGCGACGCGAACGTGATCGCCATGAACAACGCAAAGGGCCATGCGTCTGGCACGGTCGGGCCGGCAGCGTCGGCCGCGGCCGCGACTGCCAGATAGGCTCCGGCGGGATAGTACATCTCAACGGATTGGCCGGGGTAGAACAATACGTCCTGTAGGGGTAGGCCGAACTGGCGGAGCGACCAGACCACTGCCTGTCGGCCGTTCCAGTCGCGGACGGCGGTTGCATAAATGTCGTTATCGGCTTGCAGTTCCACATAGGCCGCCGCCAGCGTCAGGCTGATCAGCAGGACCGCCAGCAGAAGTTGCCACGGGCAACGCGGTGCCGGCGTCAGTCGGGTCTTACCGTGCATTCGCCAGGCTATCAGCCAGAGAATTGCTGCGACCGCTGTGCAGGCGCAGATAGCGGTGAGGGCGGAAAATGGAAATACGCGGCAGGCAATGTAGAGAATCGGGGCGCTGGCGGCAGCCCCGGCCAGCCACGCAAGGGGCCAGGATCGCACTCGCCGATCTTCAGTTCGCTCTGCCAGAGCCAGCACGGCGAAGCCTAGCAGGAGGATCATCCACAGCAAGGCCGCGGCACTGATGCACCATCTCAACCATTCGATCATGTTTATCCTGTATAAGTTGACTATCAGATGTTATCGGCAGATCGGCCGATGGTTCTGCGAGCAGTTTTGCAGTGAGTGCGAAGAGATTGTGTGATGTGGGACGCGAGGGCGAAACCGCTATACGACTTTTTTGGAACGGTTTCGTCGTCGCATCAGCAAAGCTGCACCGCTCAGTAGCAGGGCGAGAGTCGCCGGCTCGGGTATCGCCAACGGGGCGGCGCTGGGCGTGGGTGCTACTTGCTTCCAGTTCGCCAGCAGCATCCCCAAATCCGCGCCATCAACGATGCCATCCTGGTTGAGATCTGCAATTGCCCAATTACCGGTATCGCTTTTCCAACGGGCCAGCAGAGCGCCAAGGTCCGCGCCGTCCACGATGCCGTCGGGATTGCCGACTGGGGCAATGTCCGCAAGGATCACGACAGGCAGGTAGGGCGTGGCGGCTACGATTGCATCTCTGTACTGCGTCAGGTCCGCAAAGACAGATTCATTTCCACCCCAACTGGTGAAGCGACTTGGATCGAACGAGTCCACGGCAGTTCGATCCGGCTGTCCGGAATAATTCAGGATCGTGATTCCAAGGCCCGTCAATTCCCACTGACCGCCATTGTTGATGAACGTTGAAGCTCCAGAGTCTTTGTCGGCAAGCTGTGCTTCGTAGGTCGTGTCGTTATAGTCGAACTTCGTCAGGAAATTGTCCGTGGTAACCAGGGCGGTTCCGCTTGCATCGCTGATTTCGTTTGAACCCCATCGCAGGACACGTTGGTTCGACCAGGCGTAGCCCGACGCGTTGGGCTTGTTCGAATTTGGGTCCCAGACATAAGGGACTGTGTTAGTGGCTACTTTCCACTCGATTATGGGTAGCTCTTCGATCAGTCCCGTGCCGCATATCAGCAGGTCGTCATTGTTTGACAGGGCACCTTGGTGAATGGTCACCGAGGGCAAATCCGGGGGAGATTGAAGGCGAAAGACCAGCAGGTCCGCCGAGCCGATTCTCTGCCCCGAGCCGACAACGGGAAAGTATGTCGTCTCGCCGAATCTTACCTTGCCTATCCTGACGTGGTTGGGCGCCAGAACCCATGAATTGCCCAGATATATCGCCGAGCCGTCCGAGCCCGAAGTTGACTCTCCGCGCCAGCCGATATTGTCCCAGAAGGAAAAGCTACTATAAGCTGCGATTTCGGCTGGGTTTTGTGTAGTGACGCTCAGGTTCGCATCGGAAGAGATGATCAGAGCGGCGGCCGGGGTGGAAAAAATCTGCGCAATAAAAAACGATGCAAACACTCCCCACGCCAAGAAACGCACCACGCGAGCAGACATGCTCATTATCACAGCCTCCACACTGTTAGCCGGACTAGTCGGCAGGATCGGCCTCCCTGCTAAGTATCGTATCACAGAATCGGGTAATTGTCAAATTCCGATTCTTGGGCCAAGCATCGCAATGCCCGTATAACTATTTGTCATATAAGCCTATGCAAAAAGATTCCGAGGGGGATTCTTGGCGAGTCCGCCACCTCTTGGCAAAGCTGCTCCATAAAAAATGGCGTCGAAGTTTAGATGAAATCCAACAGGGAGAGCGAAAGCAATTGAGAAGTGGATTGAAGCGTCATCTGGTAAAGGGTCTGGGTGCGAGACAGTTGAATCGCCATCTCCAGAATGTCCACATCGGTCAGCATCGCCTTTTCATTTTCGTTTGCAGCCTTGAGGTTATCCAGCGAACCGGTTCCGCCCGAGTTGTGGAGTGTATCGAGCGCCTGCCAACGCGTGCCGACCGCTGAGGTCGTTTTTGCAATGTTCTCGGCGACTTTTACCAGAGCGCCGTCTGCCTGTTGCAGCAATGCAGTTTGCTCCTCCTGCGTGAGACCGCGAGTGTTGTTTAGCAGGTCGCGAATTTCGATCAGCGCGCCGAACAAATCGTGCGTTCCGGGAATGCGTACAGCCTCGTCGCCGGTGCGAGTAATGTTTCGACTGTCCACACAGAGTACGCGCCCGGTCTGCGAATCGACCACGGCCTGGTTTTCCTCGGCGAAGTCGATAGCAGTAGTGGTAAGGCCGCCGTCAATGGAGAGCGTACCGTTGCCGGTGATGGCATAGTCCCCATCGGCCCCCCCTGCGGCGGTTGTGTTTATGTAGACCACATCGCCATTGGCGTTGGTCAGGCGGAGATTGGTTTCCGTGCCGTCGAAGGCTACTGCCGGTCCATCATCGAGGGAGATCGTTCCATCGGCGTCGCTTACGTGCAGCGTATGGGTGCCGAGGATCGTATCACTATTGGTATCGGCGCCGGCTACGAACCCGCCTGCGCCCGTGTAATCGGTAGCCGTGTGCCTGACCGTCATCCACAGGTCTCCGCGGACGCTCGACGAGGCAGTTCCGGCTGCGGCGCCGGTGTCGCCAAAGAACACCGGTGCCTGTCGGTCGTCTACACGGAAGATGCCATCTCCCACCAGCCTTCCGGTATACTCGACGCCAGGCGCCACCTCCACCGGCCGTTCTTCATAGCTGCCAACATAGTTGACGGCGACGATTTTTCCGCCTTCCCTGATCACTTCATACGGCGGTTGTTCCGCATTGGCGCCGCCAAAAAAGTACTGGCCCAGGCTTTTTTGATTCGCAGCGGCCACCACCTTCTCAAGCTCTGCGTCGATTTGTGCCGCATAGATATATCGCTGGTCCGCGTTATTGTCCGACACGCCGGCGGTAAGAGCGACCTTGGCGGCTGTCACCCCTTCAGCTATAAAGCGTAGCTGGCTTTCGGCGTCTCGAATATTGCCGGTCAGCATATCGATATTTTGTACATAGATATCGAGCGTATCCATCTGGGTTTCCAGATGCATCACCCGATAGGCATCGGCCGGGTCGTCGGACGTTCGAATCAGGCGGGCGCCAGTGGACGTCTGTTCCTGGAGCCTGGCCAGGTAGCTGGACTGGGTCTGAAGAGCGTATACGGAGTTGTTGAATATTCTAGCCCAACCACTCATGGGGCACCTCGTCTCGTATTTTCAATAGTTATACCATCTTCAGAAGAGTGTCCATGGCCTGCTGGTGTATTTGAATGAACTTGGCCATGGCCTGGAACATTTGTTCGAACATCATCAACTTGGCGGCCTCTTCGTTTATGTCCACACCGCTGATTTCATCTCGCTGGTTTGACAGTTGCAGCGTCACCTGCTCGATGCTTTTGTGCCTTGCCTGACGTATCTCTACATCCTGGCCGATGCCCACAGCGATACGCCGATAGAATTCATGAATACTAATGCCGCCCAAAGCCTCGGAGTCTGCCTGCCCAATCTTCGACATTTTCAGAACGTTCGTGTTGTCATCGCCACTCATTCCGCGGGCAAAGGCCAATTGCGACGAGTCCTCTTTCAGTGTCGCTCGCACGTTCATGTTCATCGCCGAGTTGCCCACGAAGAAGGTGTTCATGCCCGCCGCCGCCAGGAACCCCGTCTGGTCGGAGTTGTCCCACGCTTCAATGGTGAACGTCTCGCCGTCGGTCAAGTCGCCGCGATCGATCGCGAGTTTGATATCACCGCCAATATCGATTGGATCACCTGGCGTATATGCGTCCACCATTCCGCCGATGTGAACGTCCTTCCAATCGCCTTCGCTGTTGGTGATTCTGATTTTCAGCCCTTCGGTTTCACCGACTGTGCCGGTTCCGATCACTGTGCATGTATAGGTTTCTTTCGACTCGCCGGTATAAATACCCGAAACGGTCATGTTCAGTTTCAGTGAGTCTGCCAGACCTGCGGTATCGAGATCGACCGCGGGTATGAAATCGAACTTCCACCCCGCCAGGCCTTTGATTTCAAGAACCGAATTTGGAGTCGAAGCAGCCAGATGGGCCGGGTCGAGCGCGTTGATCTTGTCTCGTATCGTATCTACCGTATCGACTGCGGGATCAACGTCCACCGTGTGAAAGGTCCTCACACCGGCCGGATCTGTCAGGCGGATTGTGAACTGTCCCGCCTCGATGCCCGCGTTCCACTGATCCAGAGTTTTATCCGATACGCTGACGCCCGACAGGTCGCTGTACGAACCACCTTCGCCGACACCCTGCACGTGGATTGCATTGATTTGATCCATGATTTCAACGGCGAGGGTGTCGAGACTATCCATGATATTGGGCAGGATCTCGTTGTGAACCGACAGTAAGCCTCCAATTTTTCCGCCCTCTAGATCAGTGCGATAAAAAGCAGCGTTTTCGACCGAAATACCAATGTTGCCTCCCTCAAGCCGGGCGACCTCCAGGTTATAGGCAACACTACCGGAGACCATCGGTATGCCCCAACTGATCACATTGACAATGCCTCTTATCGGATCAACGACATCCACTCGCACGTCGATTAACTCAGCCAGGTCGGTTATCGACTGGTCGCGTTGATCGCGCAACAGGTTTGCGTCTCCACCCTGGACCGTCAGGTTATATATTTCGGTGTTCAGCATCGCAATTTCGCTCGTCAGATCATTGACCTTGTTGACCAGCGTAGATGCTTCCAGTTCAACGCTGCGTTTGCTTTCCTGAAGGAAGTTGGTCAGGCTCCGAAAGCGCCCGGCGAGATCCTCGGCCATTCCGACAACCCCTTCGCGAAGCGGGTCGCTGGTCGGTTCGCCCGCCAACTTGCTGAGCGACCCGAAAAATTTACTCAGGGCCGAGCTCAATCCCTCGGAGGCTATTTCGCCAAATGCATTTTCGATCGTTTCGAGTGAAAGAAGCTCCTGCTCATACTGCCCCATGAGAGGCTTTTGACGAAGGATTTCCTGCTCGAGCAGCATATTACTCATTCGCCGGATGCCATCCACGTGCGGGCCGACCATAATCACGTTCTCGACCACCCGGTTCGACATCACAGGGGAAATATCAAGTTCCTGGCGATGGTACCCTTCGGTGCCTGCGTTGGCGATGTTGGTGCCAATCAGTTCGAGCGCCCGTTGGGCGACTCTCAATCCATTGACGCCGATTGTGAATCCGCTCATGGTTTATAACTCCGCATCGAGTAGGCCTGCGTCCGGGCGCCACGACTGTGGCCCGTCCGCGTCGTATGTGTTGACCGGTTGCGATTGAGGGAAGAAGCTTTCCAGCAGCAGGCGATTGATCCGTGCGGACTCAATCAAAAGCAGGGCGGTTTCCATGTGCTTTCGCCGAAGCTGCTCGGCCAGCAATACGATCTGTTGTCTTCGATAGTCGGCCGCCAGGCGATCGTCCCCTTCCAATTGCTCGATCAGACGGGACAGCCGCACTTGCTCCGGCGGAACCTGTAGCTCGTTGGCCAGCGCCTTGCGAAGAGCATCCAGCTTAATGTCGGTCTCCGCCTGCGACTGCTGGGTTTGCTCCATTTGCAACAGGAGTTTTTCCATGCCATTGTCGTTGTTGGCGATGATGAATTCGGTGAGGCAATCCAACTCTGATCGTTTGCGGTTGAGCAGCTCGATTTCCTTGTCCAGGATCGCGAGCAGCTCATTCCACAGTGTTTTGGCTGGGGGTGAAAAAATCATAATAACTGCTCCAAAGCACGCGGTTTCGTCTGGCTATTCATTTCGTTTTGCATCTGTCGGTAGACCTCACCGGAAAGTCCGATCCCGCCATTTTTGGCCAGATCCTTCGACAGGAACGACCAGAACATGTCGTTCATCTGGTCGGAAATCGGCGAATCGAGCAAGCCCGACTTGGGGATAGTCTTTCTCATTTCCTGCAGGAGTTTTTCCAGAAACACGGATTCAAAACCTTCGGCTGCCTCTTTGAGTTCCTTTGCGCCAGCGTTATTATTACCCAGCAGGCGGGTTATATTGCCAGGAGCCTGCAAAGAAGGCAGGTTCGCGGCGAGGTCGACAAGGGCGTTCAAATCGTTCAAGGCTGCTCCTACATGATCTTCAGTTCCGCCTGCAACGCGCCTGACTTGCGAAGGGCGGTAAAGATCGAAATCAAATCGCGCGGCGTCAGGCCCATGGCGTTCAGCGCACGGGCCAACTCGGAAACGGATATTTGTTTCGGTACGACACTCAGTTGGTGTTTTTCTTCGCTGACGCGAATGCTCGTCAGTTGAGTTTTTTCGGTGGTGCCTGTTTGCGAGAACGGCAGCGGCTGAGAGACAGCCTCTGTTTCTTCCTTGATGATGAAAAGATTACCGTGCGAAATCCCGACGGTCGATATGCCGACTTTCTCGCCGACGATGATCGTTCCCGTCCGCTCATTGATGACCACCACGGCCGGCTGGTCAACCTTCACCTGAAGTTCTCCGATTTGTGAGATGAACTTGGCCAGATTCGCCTTTCGGACCGTAGCCGGCATGCGGATGCGGATCGCGGCTGGGCTGATGGCGGTGCTGCTGTTGGGATGGATTTCATTGACTGCGTCGGCAATGTTCTGGGCTGTTGTGAAATCTGCATTGCGAAGCAGCAGGGTGATCTCATTGTTTTCAACCAGCTTGGCCAACTCCTCACGAATTACGGTCGCACCGCCGGGAATTCGACCGGTGGTGGTGTGATTTTTGGTTACCGAGCCCGCTTTGCCTGATGCTGCAAAGCCGCCGATGACGATCGATCCCTGTGCTACAGCGTAATCTTCGCCGTCGGCACCCTTCAGGCCGGTGATCTGCAACTCTCCGCCCAGGAGGCTGGTCGCGCCGGCGATGGTGGATACGGTCACGTCCAGTTTCGAGTCGGCCATGGCGAACGGACCGAGCTCGGCGTTGATGATGACGGTGGCTGCATTCTGGGTGTCCACCTCGGCCGGGGTGACGATCGCCCCCTGTCGGCGCAAGTAATTCGCAAGGAGTCGCTTGGTGAGTGTCGATCCATCGCCGGTCCCTTGCAGCCCGGTCACCACCCCCATGCCGGTCAGCGGGTTGCTTGTGGCGCCTTTGAGGTCCACAATGTCTTTGATCCGCTCGGATCGAGCGATTGGGCAGGCGGCCGTTGCAAGGGCCGCCGCCAGGATCATTCCAATTCGCCAACGCATGGCATTCTCCGTATCGTTTGCCGTCACTTAGAACGGGTTGATAATATTGAAAAAGCGTTCCATCCAGCCCGGGCGGATAAATCGGTTCTCACGCCCTTCGGTTCGATGGACGACGTGAAAATCAGCTACGCGGCTGCTGGCAACGGTATTGCTGAAGGTAATGTCGCTCGGCCGCACTATGCCGCTGATCTCGATAATCTGGCTGTCGCCGGCGATCGTTCGCGTTCGCCGTCCCAGGATAACCAGGTTGCCGTTGGGCTGGACGTCTTCGACCACGACGGTAATCTGATCGGTCATGCTGCGGTCCGTGTCATAGTCGACCGCACCGTCATATTGCTGGTTTGACTTGCTGTTGAATTTGAGCTCCGGGAATTTGAATAACTCGGTCTGAAGGGCTTTTGGGAACCAACTCTCCAGTGTCTTGAAGTCTATCGATCCGCTCGTCTCGCCGCTTCGTGCAGTCGACTTGTCCATGCCGCGATTTGTAGCGGTTTCAATCTTCGATTTCTCGTTCACGATGATCGTCAATATATCGCCGACGTCTCTGGCGATGTCATCGGTGAACAACTCGCGCGTACGCCGCGAGCTTCGCAGCCAGATGGACCCAGCCTGCAAGGCCGAGCCGCACACCAAGGCCACGATTACACTCAGCATCGAGATTCGTTTCCATTTGTTCATTGATTCACCTCTGCATGATGGGTCGCACCGTGCCGTCTGCAGTCACCATGGCGCTCACGATACGCTTGGTATCGATATTTCTTACGCGGATTATGGCACCGGCCACGCCGTCCTGCATCGCCGTACCGAACGTCGAAATCGAGAAGCCTCGCATGGATATTTTCATGACGACTGTCTGGTTTCGTTTTACCGCCAGTTGCGGCTTGGGCGACCGCAGTGAACTGGGAGGCACGGCTTTTCCAATCTCGATACGTCGAGTGGCAACCATGCCATAGGGGGCGATAAACACCTTCGACTCGGGATAATTACGCAACTCTTTTCGTATTTCCGTGTTCTTGACGGTTATCTGCTGGCCGACGGGAATTTTTCTTGTGGCGATTAATTGTCGATGCGGATACGTCAGCCGATATGTAATGTCTCGCGAGGCAAGTTCCTTGTCATCGCAGATGACACGAACCCGCACTTTTATTTGACGTGCGGGAGATTTGGCCGCCCGCGTTACGTCCAATGTCCATTTGCCGCCAGGGGCTGGCAGTCGCAAGTCGGAGGGTTTGCCCGAAAGCTGCATGCCGCCTTCATGTCCGGCCAGTGGGTTGGCCTTGAGATATTTCTGTGCGGCCTGGATGAGATTAGCCGCCGGAATGTTCAATGTCAGTTGATTGCCGCTATTGTGAGGCACGTTCGCCGACGTGGCCGCATGTACCACGACCTGGCCGGCGCCGGTTAGCTTGATTTGGTGACTGTAGACGTTTGAACTTGCCAGCCGCGCGAGAATCGTATGCTGGTCGATCACGATGGATTCGCCCGAGCGTGGCGATCGGCCCATTTTAATCTGGCCGGCTTGGCGCAGCAGATCCTTGTCGGCCGAGTGAAGCACCGCGACGTTTTCCAGCGTCATCAAATCGTCGGTTACATTGACAGTTCGTGGAACGTGCAGGTGTAACGAAGGGCTCGCTTCGACTGTCGTCGAAACCATCAAGCCCATCGCGGCTGCGAATGTCAGCAGTTGTCTCAACACTTCGTTATTCCTCTTACGTGATCATTTGATTAGCGGTCGTCAGCATCTGGTCGCCCGCCCGGATCGCACGGGAATTGACCTCGTAGGCTCGCTGGGCCGTGATCAGGCTCACCAGCTCCTTGACCATTTGGACGTTGGATCGCTCCAGGAAACCTTGCAGAAGCGAACCTCGTCCGTCCGATCCGGCCGCTCCGGAAGTCGCGTCTCCACTGCCGGGCGTGGCCGAGTAGAGGTTTTCGCCCTCGCTGCTCAAACCTGCGGGGTTGGTGAACGTAACAACCTCAATAGCCCCGCCCGTCGTAGACGTGCCATCGGCTTTGAAGAGAGTAATCGTTCCATCCCGGCCGATGCTGACACTTCGTGCATCTCCGATATTGATGTTCGAAGTCAACCTGTAGCCCGACGCAGTCACTATGCTTCCGTCCTGGTCGACCCGCAGGGCGCCGTCTCGCGTGTAACGCATACCGGCAGCCGTCTCGACTTCGAAAAATCCGTCGCCTTCGATCGCGACGTCAAGATCTCGGCCGGTGTTTTGCATTTCGCCCTGGGTGAAGACCTTCGCCGTACCGGCCATGCGGACACCGTTGCCGATTTCCAGGCCTGTCGGGGCCGTTGCGGTCGAGTCGGTCTGTCGGCCTGCCTCGGCCAACTTGACGTAGATCAGATCCTGAAAGTCCACCTGGGATCGTTTGAAGCCGGTGGTGTTGATGTTGGCCAGGTTATTGGCGATCACGTCGATGACCGTCTGCTGGGCCATCATTCCCGTTGCGGAAGTAGAAAATGCTCTTAACATTGAAAAGCTCCTTGCTCGCTAGCTCATGGCCACGTCGAGAATTCGTTTCATTTGCTCGTCGTGCGCCTTGATAGATTTTAAATTCGCTTCGTACATTCTGGATACGCTGATCAGCCCGACCAGTTCCTCGATAGTGTTTACGTTGGACGATTCCTGATAACCCTGAAGTACGCGTGTATTGGTGGCGTCTTTTGTCGTCGCGTCGCTGGCGGCTATCATGTTGTTGTTGCCGACGGGCACGAGGGCTTTCGGATCTTCAAATTCGACCATGCGAAGTTTGCCGAACTCGACATTGCCCGCATACAGCCGGCCGTTACTTTCCAGCCGAATCTGTGAGGTGGATACGCCGGAAGGAACGATGATCGGCCCCGAGTCGCCCTGGACGGTATTGCCCATGACGTCAACAAGCTGGCGATTGGCGTTCAGTTGAAACGCGCCATTTCGCGTGTAGCGAGTGCCGCCCCGCGTGTCGACGGCAAAAAAGCCGTCGCCCTCCAGAGCGAAATCCAACTGTCGCCCCGTTTGCTGCAGGGCGCCCTGGGTCTGGTCGAGCACGACCTCGGTGGAAAGATTAGCCAGAGGAAGCATGCTTTCTGCATTCTCCGGCAGGGTTGCCTGTTGCAGGGCCTGCGTGAACGTGGTGACCCGACGCTTGTAGCCGGCTGTGTTGGCGTTGGCCATGTTGTGCGCAATCGCGTGATACTGCCGGCTCAGGGCCTGCATGCTCGACGCGGCGGCTTTGATTGATGAACTCATGGTCAGCCTTCTCGTTCCATAGTGACGGGCTCTGCCGTAGTTTCAGGGTGGGCATTATTCTGTGTGGCCATGGCCGAGCCCTCACTGACCAGATCTGCGATCTGCGCGGTGGTGAGTCCAAGCAGTTCGACCGCAAATTCATGATCGATGGCGCCGCTGCGAACGTGACGCACCACACCGACGCCTTCCATGATTATGTCATTGTGAAGTTCGAACACGATCAGCACTTGTTCATTTTTGTGGACTCGGATCGGCGCCCGAAGCTGCACGCCCGGTCCGGCGATCTCGATCATCTCCGCGGCGATGAATTCCGGCTCCATCGGCGTGCCAACCTCTCGCTGAAAGGGAAATTTTGCAACGTATGCGCGCCGGTTCGTTGGAATTCGCGCGAAACGCCGGCGATTGATCCAGCGGAGGCTGCCCGTGGGCGTCAGGGCGATCATCCCGCCGGTCTGCTGGCTTACCCATGCGTCAAATTCCCACAGGACGCCACCGTCGCCGTAGCGAACGATCAACGACTGGCCCGGATAGCACGCGATGTCGGTTTCAGGCTCGATGAGCAATTCGCCCTGGTCGCTCTGGCCGTAGGAGGCGGCTTCGAAACTCGTCGGGCTTTCCTGGCGAAGAATCGTCAGGGTCATCCCCTTCGCTATCACGCCTACCTGGACGGAGGTGGGGCTGTTCTGCTCAGGCGGGTGGCTGAAGCCCAATTTTTCCTGCAGAGTGAACAGTCTCGCGCACGACCCGCAAAGCTGGGCCAACGATTTGTCGAGTTGCTTGCCGGCGCCTTTATTGCTCGAGGCGGCCAGCATTCCCTGGCGGAAGGCATCGTTGGAATCGAAAAGCTCTTCCGGGCTTCTCACACCGGCACCTGTGGCGATGATTTGCAGCAGAGATCGCTCTTCGTCGCTCAGGCCGTACCGGTCAGCCCGGGCGTTGAAAGATCGAAGTCGCACTCGCCGTCGATATTCCCGGATTGCGTGAATGACGCCAAGTACCGCCAATATTCCCAGCAAAGTGAGAACGATCACCAGCACCCAACTCCAACTCGAGTCTTTGCTTGCGCGGAAGGGCCTTCCCACGATTTCCAGGCGTTCCAGCGGATTCAGGCCCTTGATCAGTACCGGGGCGAGGTTGTCAATTAGCTGGAACGAGTTCATTCATAGCCTTGTTATCTAATCAGGTTGGTTAATTCGCGCAACACGTCGTTGGCGACTGTGATGGTCCGGGCGTTGGCTTGGAAGCCGTTCTGGGCCTGGATCATGTTGACGAACTCTTTGGCGACTTCGACGTTGGATCTCTCCATCGAACCGCCGCGAACCGAACCCGCACCGCCGGACAGCCCCTGGGTTTCCATTGCCTGGCCGGAGTTCGAGGACGGCAGGAAGTAGTTCGAGCCCGCACTTTCCAGGCCGGCGGCGTTCTGGAACGTTGCCATTTTGATCGTCGCGAGATTACGACGAATGCCGTTAGTGAACATGCCCACTAGCACGCCCTCGCGGGTAACAGAAAGCGAGGAAAGCCAGCCAGGTGCATAACCGTCCTGGCCGCTGGGGGCCACCGTGGACTGACCGCCAAACTGGGTCACGCCGTCGAATTTACCGACCGTTCCCAGATTGACGGAGAGGGTTCGCATGTTTGTCGGGTCGTGTCCGAACGCCAGCTTGAAGGTGGTCGGGTCGGCACCCTGTCCGCCGTAGCTGCCGTTGGCGAGGAATGTAATGCCCTCGATCCGCCGGTCTTCGACCTCGGCGATGTTGCCGCCAATGGCCGTCAGCACCAGGTCCCAGACGTTGGTCTCGTCGGTCCTGACGAACGTGGCCGAGACCGGATAGCTGTTACCTTGCGAGTCGTAGATCGACATGTTCGTGTTCGAACTGGCGTTACCGCCCGCGGTGAGAATCTTGAAGAATGAGGGGAATTCCAATGATCCGGCGCCGTTGTAAGTGAGCTTCAGGTCGGTTCTGCTGTAGCCTGCTTCGTCGTCCGTCAGGCGAATTTCGCCATTGATGAGGGTGGCTGACGAGCCGATGAAACCGTTGCTGCCCGTGCCGGTCTGTGTTGTGGCGAACGTTGCGGTGGTGACGTCCTCAGGGTCTACTGGGTCGCCATCGACATATTCGATAGTGTCAGCGCCGGCTGTAATAGCGAAGTCTGTAATCGAACCGTTGGGCGTTTCGCCCTCGGCCTGGATCTGAAGCACAAATTGTCCGGGGGCGATTGCTACGACCGTGGCGATGTTTTCGCCAAAATCGCCACAAACGGCGCCATTTTCACCTTCGAATGCAGCGCTGATGGCGGTGGCCAGTTCTTGGAGAGTCAGGGTTTGGCCGGCGGTGAGAGTGATCGCCTTGGTCACGTCGTCGAAGGTGACTACCAAATCCTGATCGCCGCCCGTGGGGTTTTGGATGTAATCCGTTTCGGCAGTGAGCACGTCGAAGGTGCTCTGGAGTTGCTGCTTGGTGCCAATTCCCTTTCCGATCGCATCCAGCAGGTCGCCAATCGTGGAATCATCCGCTCCGCCATCAGCAGTGATTTCGTAATTGTAACTGATCGTGCTGCCGTCTTTGGCCGTGCCGCTGATCGTGATCGTGTCGCCGGTTTGGAGGTCCTCAGCCTGATCCAGATTCTTCAGCAGGCCCGATTCGCCGACGACTGCCTCGTCCACAGTGTACTGTATGGTCGAGGTCAATTCATTTTTGGTCAGCCTCTCGGCCACGTCGGCCGAAAGGTTGCCCGTGTAGCTGAACGACTCGGTGGCCCTTGGCGGCAGGGCCTGGCCGTAGGGCAGGTAGATGTCGGTTTCGCCCGCACGCTGGAAACCGTCGAACTCGCCTTCGTTACCGATGCGCTGTACGCGATGGCCCGTGCCCGGATCGACCAGACGTTTCAACGCATCGACGGCGAACGTGCCGACGCGGGTGTACATTTCCTGCTCACCGTCGAACAGGACGAAGTAGCCCGCACCTTCGATCGCGAGGTCCAAGGGCTGGCCGGTGTTGATCAGGCTGCCCTGGTTCATGTTGCGGTCGATCGTCGATAGCATCACGCCACTGCCGATCTGCTGGGGGTTCGTGCCGCCGGCACTTTCGGTCGGCTGGGATGCTTGGCGGATCGTGTTGCTGAGCATTTCAGCAAATGTGACGCGCGAAGACTTAAACGCAGCGGTGTTGACGTTGGCTAGATTATTACCCGCAACGTCCAACATCCTTTGGTGGGCGTCGAGTCCAGCAACTCCAGATAGTAGTGCAGAATTCATCGTTTATTCCTCAAAAAGACCCTGTGGCAAGGTATTGTGTAACTTGGCTGTTTGGCTTATACGCCTGTGGCTAATCTCGAATGGAGGTAATCTCCGAAAGCATCGGTAATCGTCTCATGTAGTGGGGCGTGTCGAATGAGCCGTCGCCCGCACTGTCGTAGGCTATGAAAAGCTTGTCGCTCATAGACCGGCCTGTCGAATCGACCAGTTGGATCTCTCCATCATTGAGCTCCGCTTTGTACGTTTCTTTTCCGTCCACGCGGTAAATATTCGTGATCGTTGTAAGCAATTCATCGATGGTGATGAACTCGGTGCCGTCGTGCAGGGAAACCTGTGCTCCGTGACCACCGTTCACTTCCGATCCGTCCGGCTTGTAGCCATATACGCTGAACGTATCGAGTGGGGTCAGCCCACTGGCCTGTTCGAGTTCATTCAGGCGGTCCGTCCCTTGGGCTGTGATGCCGCCCTTGATGTACTTGACGTTGTTGAAGACATCGACGTAGATGTCGTCTCCCAGCATTTCGATGCCTCGCACGCGGGATTCAATGGGCTTATCACTGCCATCCGGAATGAACCGGACGAACTTGCCGATCATGCCCGCAGCTTGGCTTTTCTGGCTCGCTGCAAGCACCTGCCGGAACGTGCTGGACATGTTTTCCATCTGTTCCAACTGACTGAGCTGCGCCAACTGCGCCGTCATGTCAGTATTGCTCATCGGATCCAGAGGGTTCTGGTTCTGCAACTGGGTAACCATCAGCTTCATGAAGTCTGTGCGAATGTCGCTGGAAGCCGAAGATGTCGTGTTGACTTGCGTCATAACTATTCTCTATATCCAAACGTTGATTGATTGGTCGCTTACCGACGAGGCCAGTTCTCCGTCGGAGTCGTATGCCTGGCTTAAGTCATCCATTTCCTGCGAATCTTCCGATGTGAATTGCTCGGCTTCCGCGCCGGTGCGGCCGCCCTGGCCCTGTCGCTGCCAGTTGGCGCCGCTGTTGAGTTGCCACCCCTGGCTCTCACCGCTGCCGGCGTCGGTCTGGGATGAAGTTTCGTTCAGGACAAAGTCCATTCGCTTCAGTTGAATACCGTCACTCGCCAGACGGCTTACGAGTGATGGCGTCTCGCGCTGGAGTTCAGCCAATGCGCGGGCATTATCAACTTCGACCACGGCTCGCAGTTCCTTGCCATCCGCGGTGAAGGTAATCTTGACCTGGCCGAGTTCAGGCGGGTTCAGGCGGATCACTACCCGATCGCCCGCCTTGGCGATGGTAGGCAGTGCTTCACTGATCTGGTTGGAAACCGGCGTTGCGGCTGTGTTGAAGACGGGTGCGGCAGCCGGCGCGGGGGCGAAATCGACTTGCGAAGTCTGGCCCTGCGCTAAAGGAACGATTCTGGCCGGGTCAGACGTGTCGGTGTCAGCTTGCGGCTGGGTCACTGCTTCGACCGTCGCCTTGGCTTCCTTGATCACGGCGGTCTGCTTTGGATTGGGCGTGAAGGCCTGTGAGGAATCCTCGCCGACTTGGGATTCCAGCGTGTCGGCGAACCGGTCCGTGCCTTCGGCAGTGCTTGCCGTCGTCGCAGTGGCCTGGGTTGCCTCAGCCTTGGCCGCCTTGGCCTGGATTTGGATTGGTTGTGACTCGTCGCGGAGAGCCGGAACTGCCGGCTCGACCTGTTCGGTGGGCTTGGCGATAACTTCAGGCTGAATTTCCACGGTTGCCTTGGTGGTATTGATCGTCTGCGGCTTGAGGGCGACAGGCTCGTTGGTTTTTGGTGCGTCTATTGGCTTGGCTTCGACGAGCTCGGCGGTGTTCTGCCGAAGCGTTCTGGCGACTTGGCCGAGTTCGTCTGGGCCGGGCTTGACTTCGCCAGTCTTGACTTCGGCGAGTTCGTCTTGGCCGGGCTTTACTTCGGCAGTCTTGACTTCGGCGAGTACATCTTCGCCAGTCTTGGCTTCGGCAGTCTTGACTTCGGCGAGTACATCTTCGCCAGTCTTGGCTTCGGCGAGTACGTCTTGGCCGGGCTTGACTTCGGTGAGTACTACTTCGCCGAGTACGACTTCGGTGGTGTCGGTGAGGCTTTCGGCGACGATTTCGCCTTCATTGACCGTCTCGATCTGTCCCTGCGTTTCAACCGGGACGGCCTGCGGAGTCGCAGCAATTGCCACCTGAGGCTCAATCGTGGTTTCGGGCTGCTCTACAACGGCTTGAACTTCCGTCACCACCTGGTGAAGTTCCTCGATATTATTAAGGACAGGGGTTGCGACGATGGCTTGCGGCAGTGTCGTCGCTGCAGTCGCATCGCCGGAAGTAGCATCGAGCAGTTCGTTCAGCGGGGCATCCGTGTTCGTCGCTTCGCCCGCAAGCAGGTCCGGCTGGGCCTGGAGCGACTCAGCGTCGATCGCCTGTATCGCCTGCATCGTCATTTGTGCAATGATGTCGGCGAATGGGCTTTGAGGTGCTTCGACAGATTCGACCGGCTGCGACTGCTGAATGGTTTCATCGGATACTGTTGGCTGACTGCGGCGATTGGTTTCTGCAGCGCGTCGGGACGAAGCGGCTTGGGAACCTGGACGGCGGGATTGTTGGGTATGTCTGGGGTCAGTCGAGGTCTGCTTCGAGTCTCTGCCTGAAGTGAATTCCCGGCCGCGAGCCGCGCTGCGCTGGACGGAATCTGACGACGAGCGACCGCCACCAAACGACGGGGGAGTTGTCGTTGGCGGCATGACCGCTTCCAGCATTATGTTCGCCAGGTTTTGTCCAGTTGTATTCATGTCATTTCCCACGAGACGATACTCGTGGCAGCCCATTCATTTGCAATACGTGTGCCAATTGCATTTCAAGGCTCTGAAAAACGACTCCAATTGATTTGCATATAGTCATTTATAAAAATGGCCCAGCAGCATATTGGGTAATAACCCTCGGCTATGACCGGAAGGTTTTGCGGAAAGGATTTCCGGTTATCCGGAAGATGTTTCCGGTCAGGGCGAGCTGTTGGCTGCTGTTGATTTGTCAGATAAACCGTGAATTACTATTCGCAATAGCTGATTCGTGTGGGGATTATAGACGGTATAATGTGAAAAGTTTTTTCCATAACGCCATGGAAGTGCTTGCATGAAGTTGGCTGAATTAGGTATATTGCCGAGTATTGTGAGGTTGCCGGTTGCGGTGACTTACAGATCAACTCATGGTTGCGGGCGTCGTCGCCCGGCCGATGGATGCCAGAAAGTAACGCAGGAGCCAGGGACGGGTCTTTGCGTTTGGGTCGGCCATGCGGAATGACGACGCTGGATTGTTGGAGAAATCATGGCAGCTGGGCATGGAAGCCTGAAAGCCAGGATCACCTACACTGGCGGTCTTACAAGGACCGGCTATCCTTCTATGTGCTCAATCCTGCCTGATCGGCATCCGCATACCACAGCAAGTGCAACATTGCTTGGTCATTGGCAAGGCGGGAGGGGCAGTCGTGGCTAGACACCAGAGGGCAATGCTCCAAAGCGTGTTACTTGTCGGGCCTGCCCCCGCGGGCCTGGACCGCCAGTCGCTTCTTCAACATGTGTCCAGGGTGCTGACAGCCATGGATATACGTTCCTTAGCCGAGACGGGAGACTGCTCCACAGTTGACCTTGTGATCCTCTCCGAGCTGTTGGGTGAAGACGAAATCCTCAACTTCTTGAGACAAACGAAGCTGAGTGCTGGCGAAACTCCGATTGTCGTTGCGTCCGAGCAATCCAACGTTGACCTGGCGGTTCGTTTTGTGCGAGCTGGGGCGATGGATTACCTCGCGGGGCCCATCACCGACCATAAAATCGACAAGCTCATTACTGGAGTCGAGGCGGAGCGATCCAGAAAGGCTGCCAGGCAGGAAAAGTTCTTTTGCGACGAATGTCCGCCGGGAGTCGAGATCGTCGGTCGCTCTGAAGGCATGAGCAAGGCCCTTCAGATGATTCGCATGATTGCCGAGAGCCGCTGCAACCCGGTTCTGATTCTTGGCTCCACTGGCACGGGAAAGGAACTGGCCGCCCTGGCCGTACACGCCTGGCGATGTGGAAACGACGGCCCGTTCGTGGCTGTGAATTGTGCGGCCTTGACCGCAAATTTGCTTGAAAGCGAACTGTTCGGGCATGTCAAGGGCGCGTTCACCGGAGCCGACCGCGAGAAGGCAGGCCTTTTCGCTCATGCTGGCGCCGGGACGATTCTACTGGACGAAATATCGGAAATGCCCGTGGAATTACAGGCGAAACTGCTCCGAGTTCTGCAGGAACGAACGTTCCGCAAGGTAGGTGGAACGCAGGATATATGTTGTGAGGCTACAATTATTGCATCCAGCAATCGTAATCTCCTAGAGGATGTGGAAAAGGGAAAGTTCCGACGCGATTTGTACTATAGGCTGGCCGTTTTCCCCGTGACGTTGCCAGCATTGGCAAGCGACAATCGCCGGTCGGACATTCCCTTGTTGGCTGAGTATTTTCTAGCCAATTCACAAATTGTATCCGCTGGCCGGGTGAAGGGCTTCACGAAGGCGGCGTTGGATCGACTTGCCGGTTACAACTGGCCCGGTAACGTTCGCGAACTGCGAAACGTGATTGACCGGGCATTGATCCTCTGTAACTCCGACAGAATAGCACCGGAAGAGTTGATTCTCGACACGCCCGTGGAGCTCGCCCGGCCGGCGGCCTCTGCTACTGAAACCAAACGCCGCACCGCAGACTTCTCGCTGGAGACAGCCGAGAGGGAGTTCATTCTGCGGGCGTTGCAGGAGACCGGGTGGCAGCGCACCCAAGCGGCGGCGCTGCTGGGCATCACACGGGCTACGCTTCACGCGAAACTCAAACGCTATGACATTAAACCTCCAGTGCTTGCTTGCTCTGGCGAGCTTCCCCAGGAATCGCCGCGCGTATAACCTTTCACCCTGGTCGATATTCCAAAAACCTCCAGTGCTTGCTTGCTCTGGCGAGCTTCCCAGGAATCGCCGCGCGTATAATCTTTCACCCAATTCATCCTGGTCGGTATTCCAAAAACCTCCAGTGCTTGCTTGCTCTGGCGAGCTTCCCCAGGAATCGCCGCGCGTATAACCTTTCACCCTGGTCGACAGCCCAAGGGCGAAAACCAAACACACTCTGCATAAAAACAAGACGCTTACGATGTGTTATCTCGTGAACCCAACTCTTTACCATGAGTGTACTAGCTTGCTGTTTAAGCACTTGTGCTTATATTCCGACCTAGTGAAGTGTTTGGCATGCACATTGCATTTAGTTTGGTACGAGTCTCTGCGCAATCGGGCTGTCAGCCTATGGTAAATGGTTGCGCTTGGTTCAAATAGCGGACAATAGATAAATGGCTGCGGAAGAAAAAACTGATTCCGAAGAGCTCCAAAATGATGGCCAGCAGGCGCCACAAAACGCCGAGCCAGACCAGACCGAGGAGGCGTTCACGGTCGGTGGGCTGGAGTTCGCCGCAGATGAGGTAGAGGTTCAGGCAGTGGCAGGAAAATTCGCGAATCGAAAATCCCAGCGACCCACTCCTCAAGAGCAGGACACTGATTCAGCCGAGGCGACAGAAGACGATGCAACCGAGCCTTCCGCCGAGGAAGTAGCTGAAGAAAAGCCTGCCGAGGAATTATCGCAAGAGCAGCAGGCAGCCGAAGAGTCGTCTGCCATGCTGGAAAACGATTCGGACGCGGACAAAAAATTAGAGTACGAAAAACAGCTTGAAGCGCAGATGGCGGCGGAGTTCGGTCCTCTTGAGGAAGAGGAAGAGGGCGAAGCTGAGGGCGAGGAAGAAAGTTCACTCAGTGAAGCGATCGAGAACGATCCAGATGCCGACACAAAGTCGGACATGGAGAAGCAAATCGAAGCACAGATGGCCGTTGAGCTTGACGAACTCGAAGACGAGGAGGAAGAAACCGACGAGTCGGCGACTTCTGCCGAACAAGAGCCTACCGAGTCAGCCGAGGCGCCTGCGGAGGAGCCCGCACCATCGCCTACGCCCGCACCCACTGCCGATCTGGGCAGTTCGCGTGGCGGGGTGATTCCGGTCCCTTCGGTGAAACCGGAGCCTGATCTTTCTGGTTCATCCGGCGGAGGCCGCACGCTGCAGGTGCTTGTTGGTTCGAACCTGGTACTAATAGCGGCTGTCGTTGTTCTGATGTTCTGGCTGAGGCCCTCGGCTCAGGATAGCTCTGCGAAATCTCCCGACATGCAGGGGGCGGCCATTGGCTTGCGAGGCGATAGTGCAGATTCGCCGTCTCGTAATGGCCAGGAGCAGCTTGGTGCTCGGGCGGAGGATTCGCAACTGATCTACTCGGATTTTGCGGGCATGCCCCAAGAATCACCGGTCGTGGATAACGAGCCGGCTCCGACGTCGTGGGCGGAGTGCGAGCGGGCTTTGGTGGAGCAGCAATACGGCCGGGCGCTTCTTGGCTATTCGCAATTGCTGGAGCAGTCGCGGATACAGCCTGGCAATCAATTGATTACCGATCTCCTCCGCCTTCGGATGGCGCAGTCGTACGTTCATCTGGGGCGGCATTACAAAGCCGACGAGCTTTACAGCAAGGTTCTGATCAGTGATTCGCCATTGATCCGGGCGGTCGCAAGGTATCAATTGGCCGTTCGTGACGCGTTTGGCAAGCAGTTTCTTCGGGCAAGAATGCGGGCCTATAGGGCGATCGCCGATTTGGCATTGCTTGAATCTCCGCTGCTTCTGGAGATAGATTGCGACTTCCTGATCGCGCGAGTATTAAGTGAAAAGGTATTCGGATATTACGGGAAGGGCGATTTATTTAATTGGCAGAGTATTCGCATTAACGACCCGTTCACTGGGGCGGATGCGACAGAAATCCTGAGGCTGATTCGGACCGGACAGGGCCGTCGTGAAGGCGCGATGCTCGGCCCGCAAGTATCTCGCGACCTCTCTCAGGCGGGCCAGCGGCGATTCTCTGTCGCATGCACCCGCACAGGAATCGAGAAACTGCTGGCTGCTTTCGTGGCCAAGGCCGAATTGCAATTGGAGTGGGTCGGCGTTTCTGCCCCAGCCCGCAGCCGAGCCGTTTCGCTTCGCTATTCCAATATTACCGAGCAGCGCCTGAGCGAAGTCAGCTGCGGCCTTACCGGTTTGATAGGCAACTATGACGGACAACGAATCACGGTCCATGACCCTCAAACCTACGTCATGCTCTCCGAGCAGAGAGACTTGCTCAACAATGAAGCCAAGGCAGTTTGGCGTCGGCTGTTCCTGCGTGCGTCCGATGATCCCCGGCTGCCCGAAGGGCGATTGGCCTACGCCGTCCTCAGTGAGTGCGCCGGTGAAGTGGATGTAGCCATGCGGGAATACCAGTTGATCGCTCAGCGATTTCCCAGAAACCTCAGCGCCCCGGTTGCTCTTCTCCAGTCGGCCGATATGCGAATTAGACTTCGGGATTACACCGGAGCGCGGGCTGATTTGCTGAACATGTTGGATCAGTATCCCGACAGCCAGTCTTCCGATCAAGTGTATATGAAGCTTGCCGAGGCGACCATGAACGCGGGTTTGTTCGAGGAGGCCATTCGAACTTATCGAGGCATGTACTACAAAGAGTTGTCGAGCGAATCGCAGCGTAAGGCATGTATTGGGGCTTCAAAATGTTTCGCAAGCCTTGGCAAGATGGACGAAGCCAAAAAATGGGCGATGCGATACATCGGGCTGGCGGACACCCAGGAAGAAGGTCTGGCCGAAGCGTACATGTTGATCGGGCAGGCGGAAGTGTTGGCAGGCAACGATGCAGAGGCGGCGGCGGCATATTATCGCGCCTTGGCGTACAGTCCGCCGCGTGATCTGTACGTAAAGACTGCCATTGACCTGGCAGAAGTGGAAATGAGACGCAAGCAGTATGTCTTGGCCATGAATGCGATGCACCGGCTGGGGAAACTATCGCTGACGCCTGGGCAGACGGCGAAATTTGTCATCTGCATGTCGCAAATATATCGCGACATGGGCATACCGGAAAAAGGGACCATCCTGATCCGAAATCATATGCTTGCCCTCAGCGACATGGTGCTGCAAGCGAAGCTGTCGCAGGAACTGGCGCGTTGCTACCTGGCGGAAAACGACATTCCCGCCGCCGAGCGCACGTTAGTGGAGTTTCTGCCGAAAATGGAGGCAGGCCCGCCCGCCCATGAATCCGTGTGCCTGCTGGCGGAAATCTATCTGAAAACCAAAAGGCCCAAGGAAGCAATCACTCTCGCTCGGCCTCTGACGTATGTGGAATGTTCTGACGAGATTCGTCAAAGGGTGGGTGATATTCTAGGCCAGGCATATATTCAGCAAGAGGAATATGGCCGGGCTGCCGATGTGTTGGCGGCCGCAATGTTCGTGAAGGAGGGACAGGACAAATGACCGCACGCACTGGGATCACTTTGACAATTGTTTCTTTGGCTTTGCTTATGTCGACCGCCCAGGCCGAGCAGAATGCGACAACCCAGTCGGCCGATGCGAGAAAACTGGTTCATCAGTCCAGGCGTAAGCTCTGGTTGACTGGCCTGAAGACGCCAGATGCTTCGGCTGAGCAAAGCCAGCCACGGTCTGGGCTTTCTTTGTGGTCGTTGGCGACTCCGGCCAAGGTGACAGCCGCTTCGACGAAAACAAAACCAGCCCCCATCTCCACGCCGCAGACCGCCAGGCAGGCTGTCACGGCCGCTCCAGGCATCACAACGAAACCAGGCGATCGGACTGCACAAAAGCCGGTTTCCATCCTCACCCAGTCCCCGAAACTTGAGCCGGAACCCCTGCTGGATATTCTGGGTGTGGGTTCACAAGAGCAAGTCGTACCGATTCGCAACAAGCCGGTTATATCGCCCTTGCCGGCAGGAGCCTGGTCGTCTTCGGCGAGAGCTGCCAAGGCAGTGAAGGAAGCTCCGGAAATGCCGTCGTCATCTAAGGTGGATGAGGACAATAGGCTAGCAGCAGCCGATTCGGCGACAATTGCCGTGACCCCACCCGTTGCTGTCGAATCACCTGCCGACGATCAGGGCAAATCGGAGATATCTCCCAGAATGTTGGGAAAGTTCCGCGTGGCTTCCGCCAGAGAGGTGTTCCGCCCGATGTTGCTCGGAGATTCTTTGTTCCGGGCAGGGCGCCTTGAGCAGGCGGCGGAAGTATATGAGATGCTCATGCATCGCGAACCATCCAAAACAGACCGTGCGTGGGTGTTGTTCCAACTGGGCAACTGCAAGCGGGTCAAGGATCCGGATGGCGCTTTGGGCTATTACAACATGCTGCTGAGTGATTACCCGACTTCGCAGTGGAGCCATGTCGCCCAGATTCAAAAGCATTTGTTGGAATGGAATCGGATGAATAAGCCGCATGACGTCATCAAGCAGGCCGCCGAAGATGCCGAGCAGCGAAGGCAACAGAGGATCAAATCGAAAGCAGCCGGCAATAATACACGAAATTCACAGAAGACCACTGACACATAGATCGACGAGTCGGAAAGGATTCCGCCTGACCCACGGATTAGGGAATGGTTGATCAAATATTACAAAACGTGCTGATAGTTAACGACGGGCCGGAAACCACCGGGTTTTTGCTCAAGCTGCTTGCAGCCCGTGGCATTCGCGGTACGGTGGCTTCTGATCGCACGCGCGCACTGCAAAAGCTGGCTGAACGACCATGGGATCTCGTACTGGCAGACCTGGGGCTAGTCGGCGGAGACGGCTCGGAGTTCATCCAAATCGCCAAGGAAACTGATCCCGAACTGCCAGTGGTTGTGATTATCGAGAATGATTCCGTCGACATCGCGGTTCGGGCCATGCGTGACGGCTGCAAAGACGTGCTCGTCCGGCCGATATCAACAAAAGCCGCCGAGGAACTCTTCGACGCGATTCTGCCAAACCACGACGTGCCGTTGGCCGCCGCTGCGGAAAAAGACAGCCGCTGCCTGTATCAGATCGCGGGTCGAAATCCACGATTCCTGGAATCGCTGAACCTGGCCCGCAAAGTGGCGCCCACGTCCGTGCCTGTGCTGGTCGTCGGCGAGAGCGGAACGGGCAAGGAACTGATGGCGTACCACGTCCATCGCCACTCCAATCGAGTGGATGGTCCGTACATTCGCGTTAACTGCGCCGCGCTTAGCGAGTCGCTGTTGGAGAGCGAACTGTTCGGCCACGAAAGAGGCGCTTTTACGGGTGCCTACACCAAGCACAAAGGCCGCTTCGAACGCGCCCACGGCGGAACGTTGCTTTTGGACGAAATATCGGAAACGACCCCTCGCCTGCAGGCCGAACTGCTGCGGGTAATGGAACAGCAGGATTTTGAACGCGTCGGCGGCAGCGAGTCGGTCAGCGTGAACGTCCGGATCATCTGCACATCCAATAAGGATCTGCTGCAACTAATCGAGAAGGGCAATTTCCGCCAGGATCTTTACTACCGCATCTGCGGCGTGCAGCTTCACGTGCCGCCGCTTCGTGAACGAAAAGAAGACATCGCCATACTGGCGTGGTACTTCATCAACCAGTACAGCCGAGAGGTCCGGCGGCGTATTACCGACCTCGATGCGGACATGCTGAGCCTGTTCGGCCAGTACGATTGGCCGGGCAACGTCCGCCAGCTTCGCAATGT
>SDBT01002749.1_pt1 | contig 30838 bp, 61 predicted proteins | sample 2277101 | NCBI WGS metagenome assembly SDBT01 (sample SAMN10404973, study PRJNA504765) | marine sediment metagenome | isolation source: marine sediment core GS10_PC15, 103 cmbsf | place: Arctic Ocean: Southern Knipovich Ridge | collected 2010 | reverse complement strand
CTCTGTTCTCTGCATGACCTTCTAAATGTTCATCAAGGTAAGTCTCTGTTGAGTATTTTTCTTTGCATGTCTGACATTCCCAGTAATCAAAATCTTCAACATATTTTCCAACAGAATACTTAATCAATTTATCTTGCCGCTCTTTCTCTTTTTGGATTATTTTACTTATCATTCCCAATCACTCTCCAGACACTTTATAAATTCGTCTCGTTGTTTTCTATCTTTGAATCCTCGGATAACTACACATCCATGTCCAATTTTATGAGTCAATTCAAATTTCTTATCACTCATGCTTTCCCCTCATACCCACACTTGCATTTAGCAGTGAAATCAGTTCGAACAAAATTAATCTTTTCGTTCTTGTCTCGCCTACATGGATTTCTTTGATTGTATTTTATTGTGGCTTTACCACAGGCTGGACATATCATTCATTCAACTCCTTGATTGTTTCTTTAACACACCAGCTCACAAAGCATGCATCTGATTCGACAATTCGGTTGAAACTATTTGGGTATTTTCTTTTGAATCTTTCACTTACTGTTGCTGTGATTTCTTCTTCTTTAGTCTTCTCCATCTTCACTCTCCTCAGACATATCAAAGCCTTCTGGGCTCCATCCTTGTGGTCGTGCCATTCCGTTACTTTCTCGGTATGCTGCGATTTTATCTGTTGCATGAAAGACGTTAAACTTATCGGCGATCATTTCTCGTAATTTGTCGTCTGTGCTTGCCATGTAGTTTTCTTCAATCATTTCAATAACATCATCAGACATTCCTTTTCGTTTTGATTTTTTGATTTTGTCTTTGATTGATTTGTTTAATAGTGGGTTTGGATTCTCTAGTTCATCTTGCATAATATCTTCGCCTTTTTTTAATTTGAGAAATTCGTTTGTTTCTTCTTCGTCTAATTCTTCCTTGATTTTTCCCCCAAATCCTTTTGGTTTTCTTTTAATTTTATTATTGAACATAATATTCGTCATTGATGGGACCGATATACTCATGTTGAATTTCTTATTAAATTTTTCGCATAATTCCTTATTTGTGAACTCCTCTATATTGTCTCTCAGAAAATTAAAATGAATTTCCCCATACTTATTTTTTGATTTTATTACTTTTGATTCTTTTGGTTTGGGTTTAATCTCAGTCTTCGGTCGTCTGCCACATTTCAGATTACGTTCTCCTTTATAAAATCCCATTAGTTTTCTTCTACATTTGATTTGTTCCCTAGAAAATTCCTCACAAGTCTTACTCTTAATCAGATCAACCAACACATAATCAGTCATATTTTTATAATTATTTTTTATCAAATCGTTTGCTTCATCTGAGAATATACTGTCTCCTTTTTTGCTAGGATGATATCCCTTTATAGTTTCTTTTTGATCTTCAACTGCCTCGAGCATTTCCTCCGATTCTTCATCGACTTCCTCTTCTTCCTCATATTCAACCGCGTCTGGATCTTCTCGAATTAATTTCATTTCACCAGTAATAAGATTCTTTTCCCAAATCTCGATACCATAACCAGGCAAAACACAATCTCCATCACTCGAAAACACATCTGAAATTCTCTTAACCTCTTCACTACTACTCTCTTTCCTATTCACTATCAATATTGTTTTTTTTGTTTTTTCCATGTTGTTTTTGTCCCGCTAAATAAATAAATAAAATAAAAAATTTGTGTTTATCTGAGCTTTACTCCTTTACACTTTGTTTCGATTTCGTTGATGATTTTGTTTTTTTCCTTGAGTTGCTCTTTTAATGATTTGATATTTCCTTCCGTTCTTTCTTTCATTACGATCGCATCAGCAATTGGTTTATAATCAGTCAAAACCTGTAGATCTTCTTTAAGTGTTTTTTGTCGGTCGTTTAACTCGAGTTTATTATTGTCGATTGATTCTTGGTGTGCTTCAATACTTTTCTCGAATGTCTGGATGTTCTTCTCCATATTGTTTTTGCTATTGACCATTTCTTTGTGCATTTCTTTGATCTTGTCTTCAGAAAACTCATCAATATAATTTTTTATTACACCGTTGTTGTCGCCTTTAGTTGTGACTTTTAGGACTCTTCTTTTATCATCGAATTGAAACGTCTGATCTATTTTCTGCTCCTCAACTTTTTTATTTTCCTTTGTCATTTTTCCTCCTTTCAGCTTTGATACCTAATAATTTCATTAATTCTTTTGTTGCGGATCCTTCTTTTATCATAAGAAACATCTGTAAAACCTTGTTTAATAATCTTCCCTTGATTGTTAGTTCGATTTTGTATGGGTTGCCTGGATTGTAAGTATGATTTGCGTCTTCTTTGTTGAACATTTTCTTTATTATTCCTTCCTTTTCGAATTCACGTAGAACCGTTCCAACATGTGCATGATGAAATCCAACGTCTTTAGATAATTTTGCGATGCTGGGTTTCTTTCGATTGATACAACTTAACATTGTGATATATTTCGGATTTGGTATAATAAATCGGTAAATCTTAAGTCACGCTCCTATCACAAATTTTTTTTCCCATTTTTCCCTGAATATTCATATATATCCGGCTTTTTAAAGATTTTGGATTGCACAAAGATTAAAAAGTGTTTTGTTTTCTGAAAATTGGTTGTGCCCTGTTTTCCCGGGGCATAGCCTCCTATTTTTTCATATAGAATTGTGCAAATCGGACGCCTTCTTTTGTCAAGAAGAACTCTCTACCATCTTTTTCAATTAAGTTTCTGGTTTTCAGTTCTGTTAATAATTTTGATACTGCTGCTTTTGAGATGTTTAACTCGTTGGCCAAATCTACGTTTTTTATGTGATTCTTTTTTGTTGATTGATAGTATACTTGTTTTGCTTGATATAATATCTTTAAGATTTCCCAGTCTGATCCTCGAATATTAGTCATTTGTAAAACCTCCAATACTTTTCCTTGAAGTCTTCGTAGACTATTACTACTCGGTTCTTAACTTTGGTTTTTTTTGCGATTAATATTTTTGAGAATATATTATTATCAAGTAGCCATTTGCACTTTTCTTTTTCTTCACGATCTAAGTCTCCGGTTAGTTTTGATTCAACTCCGATTATTTGATAATCAAACGTATCATCATTACAGGATGGAATACACGGCGCGACAATTCTTGTTCCCTTACTGTCAAGTTTTACAGATATTCTATGACATGAAAAATCTGGGAATCCTGCGCCCATCATCATTGGCCTTCCGGGACCGGCCCACTTTGCTTTTGCTCGGACTAGTTTAGGTGTGAAGTCTTTCTTAATATCTCCATTAAATTTTACCTGCATACCGAATTCGACATTATTCGTCCACTTATCAACGATCCATCCTTTATCCTCAAGATCAGCACGTACTCGTAGTTCGAACTGACTTCCTTGTGCCTTTGCTTTCTTTCCACTCGCGACTTTTATTGGATCTGCCATTATTTCTTTTCTTTTTGTGTTACTTTTTCTTTTCTTTTTCCTGGACTATCATGCCAAGGTTGATACGTTACAAGTTGGTGATGATCTAAACATAATCCTACACAGTTTTCTTTGTTGTATTTGCCACCATTAATCTTTGGCGTTTTCCTATGAATTTCTGCTATTTTATTTGTACATCTTTTTGCTCCTGGCATCTCACAAAGTCCGTTTGATCTCTCCATAATGAATCTTCTTAATTCTGGTGTGCATTTGTCTGTGCCGGTCATTGGTTTTGGTTTCTTGAGTGTTAGGCCTTGCATCTCAAATATTTTGACTATTGGTTCTAGGTGCTTGCATGGACTTGCGAATATTTTTATGTCTGAAAATTGTCCTGTCTTCCTCATTCTTCGATGCTCAAAATCCTTGCAAGTACAATCTATGAAATAAATTACTTTGGATTCGATTAGGTACTTCACGATTTGTTCGTAGCCGCCCTGGTAGTAGTTTTTAGTTATTTTTGTTTCAGTCATGTGATGCCCCCTGGACAAATTCCGAATCTACTAAAACAATCTTAACTAGTTTTCCTACCAATACATTAGGGACGGATATTGTTCCAGTTATTCCACTAGTACCACGATGTGGCACAACTTTTCTGATTTTATTAAGTGCATAATCTAATGGATGAGATCTATCCATTGGAGTTTTTGTTTTATTGTAACATTTATAACATAGAAAATTTGGTCCCCATAAACGTCTCGTCTTATTTCTACATCCATCACAGATTTTATTCATCATAATAAATCTCCCTCACCAATTCCGGCATCATCAGTATCAACTTCTTTTGGTTCTTTTACTTCTGGAATCTCCACGTTGTCAAGTATCCTTTCTTTCTTTGATTCCAATAATTCATCAATCATCTGTCCGGCTTCTGCTTTTGTCATATCATCTTTTGGGTTTCCGCCTAGTCCTTTGATATAACTTATTTGATTTTCTGTGGCAAGTCCTGTTTTTTGTGTTACATCATTTCTTGGTGCATAGTATTTTCTTTGAAATTCTTCTAACTCGTTTAACCTTCTTACAATATTAGCCAACGCTTCCTCGACAACCGGGCTTATCATATTTCTATCTCCTCGGTTTGTTTCCAAAAGTATTCTCCATCTTCTTTTGCCGGCATATATGTTGTTAGAAGTTTTATATGGATTTGCTTTTTGAACCATAAAAATCCTTTTGCTTTCCTAATAGTTCTCATAATTGTTTGTTTTCCCCTGGGCGCAAGATATCTAATTGCTTCTACTTGACATGGACACGGATAATTCATAACTGATTCCCATTTAGTATTTTTCTTCCTCGTATTCTTCATCTCTTTCTTAATCTCATTATCTTTCTCATTATCTTTCATTGCTTCCATTATCTCGTCTGGTATATGAAATCCCATTATAAGTCTCTTATCCCCTCCAAGTGGAATCTTAATTCTTTGCCTTTGTTTGTTAGGCTGACTACTTTCTTTCTTTTTGTTTTGTGATTAATTTTTATTATCCCTTCTTTTTCTAATTCCTTAAAATTAATCACAACCGCGCCAGTTGTTATGTTTGCTTTTCTGGCTATCTCAGAACCGTAATTTATCTTATCATCTATAATTAGAATAATCTTTGCTGAAGCGTTGGTCATGAAATCTATAATCATAATTCAAGTATCTCCGAACTTATTCTAATTGATCCGTTGTTTCTTTGGATTAATCCTAGTGAATTTAGTTTTGATACTGCGTTGTTGAATCCGCCTGAACCGCTTGAATAATTAGTCGCTTCTCCTAGTTCGTCTTTTGTGAATTCCATTGTCTCGTTTGTTAATAAATATTCGAATATTGTTCTCGGACAAAGTGCAAGATTCTTTGACCATGACTCTCTTGATATTTCATTGAATCCCGGCACAACAAGATCGATATCAGTTTCTCCTAATTTTATTATTCCGTTGTTTCTTTCTATTAATCTCCTGGAATTTAAAGCAGAGATTGCGTTATTGAATCCGCCTGACTTCGCCGAGTATCCGGATAATAAACCAAGTTGAACCTTTGTGAATTCTCTGCTTGGATTTGCAACCAACACAGAGTATATCTTTCTTGGGCATAATCCTAAATCTGATTGTATATCCATGGATATCCCTTGGTTATGATTATATCTGTCAGATACTTTGGTGACTGAGGGTGACTGAGGGTGACTGAGGGTGACTTTTTTTAATACCATTGGGGGACCTTTTGGTATCGATGATATTCTCGATGGTGTGGACATTGATGTGGACATTGGTGTGGACACGTCCGGCATTTCTATCTGTAGTAATTTACTACAATTTACAGTAATTTGCTGTAATCCTTTTCGTAGCCTTTCATAGGCTATTTTAAGCTGTTTTAGGCTATTGTTGGATTCCTTAAGTTCACTTAAGTAATGTGCTTCTGCTCTTTTTGTTCCCTGTAATTCTGCCCGTTCTAACGCCTTTTCATCTACTTTTATAAGGGGTTTTTGTTTCTCGTTCTCTAGGCGGTTTACTTCTCGCTTCAACTCAATGACTTTTGTTTTATAGTCGTTAGTGGTTTTTAACTCGTCTTCTGCTTCTTTCGGCAAATCGATTACATCTTTCATAATTTTGGCTATGTTTTTTGGCGTTGGTGTTGGTGATGAAATTACGTTTTTAGAATCCATGTGGATTGTTTTTGTTCTTGCTACTTGGATTAACTTAACATCTTTGCCTATCGCCGGGCCGAAGATATGAAACTCTCCGTCTCCCAAATTTCTCAAGTTTCTTATTTGGTCTTTGTTTGTTATGCCTAGTGTTTCTGCTGCTCTTTTTTGGTCTATGTCTAACATCGTTCGGCCTACTAGATTATTATTACATTCGGCTGCAGCGTCTTTGCTCAACTTTGAGATTCTCTGGGTTGCTAATACTGCGCAAAATCCTCTCTTTCGGCCTCTGGTACACAAATCTATTATTGCGCTTGCCGATTCACTTTTTGCTTTTTCCGGACAGAATTGATGGGCTTCATCTACTATTACCATGCACGGATGCCACAAAGCTTTTGGAGAGTTCACTAACGAATCAATAAACCTCTTAACAAATAATATTCTTTCATGATGTTTCAATTCAGACAAATCAATAATTGTACTCACATTTAATTTTAGTAATTTTCTAGCAAGTAACTCTGCTGTTTGGATTCGAGCTGGTATTTCTCCATCTTGGCCTACAAGTAGATAGTCGTATTTTTCTCGGAGTGATGCGAACTCTCCTTCTAAATCGATTACGATCTGTTGGACTTGGCCGTGTGATTCTTCAAGTAGCTTTCTAATTGCGTAAGACTTGCCTCCGCCTGAGTTTGCTTGGATTAGCATCCTAGTTGATATCAGTTTGTCTAAATCTATTTCAAAGTTTTCTCCTAACTTAATCATTTTTTACACCTCCAATTCATCATCAATAATATCTTTCATAAAACTAAGACGTTCTTCTCCTGGTATTCTTGCCAGTAAAAGTGCATGTCCTATCTGAATCCTTTTATTGATTAATGCAGCTTGAACCTTGATTGGTAACTTTTCTAATTCCAATCTTTTCTCAACATAATTAACTCTCTTTGAAATTCTTTTAGCAAGTTGTTCTGCTGTGATTTTCTCAGATTCCATATAATTCTTAAAGGCTTTTCCTTCCTCAATCGGGTTCAAATTCTTCTGGAATATTCCTGCAAGCATCTGTTCAGTTTTCTTATCAACATTATTATCCGCATAAGCATACGAGATTCTTGTCAGTCCGGCAGCCTTAGCTGCTTTCAATCTTCTATGCCCATCAATAAGTTCATTGGTCATACTAATAATAATTGGATTCCTAACGCCATGCTCTTTAATCGAGGCCGTCAATTCAGTAAGATCTCCATATTCTTCTCTGATGTTCTCTTTCACTTTGATTTTGTCTATTTCTATTTTGTCCATTTTTTCCTCCTAACATTTAGTTCGCTTGTGGGTAGAAAATTATCCCACCAATCTAAAATTTATTAATTTGACCCTGACCTTGACCTTGACCTTGACCATGACCTTGACCCTGACCCTGACCCTGACCTTGACCTTGACCCTGACCCTGACCCTGACCTTGACCTTGACCATGACCTTGACCTTGACCCTGACCCTGACCTTGACCTTGACCATGACCATGACCAAAGTTCACGGAGCATTACAGCGTTGCTCATTTTTGCTCCGTAGGGAGTTTAAAGTCTATCCTGAACAAATCAAGTACTGCTTCACGATTAATGATAACTTCTGCATCTTTTGGATAAGGTTCAACTTCATCGAAAGTTCCAGATTCACAAGCGCTTTGCCATCGACCTGTATCAGGAATCCAACAAGCTTCTGTAATAACTAATTCCTTGTCGCTTGTTTTAACTATTCGACCAGTATAAATCATCGTCACTGTCCGGATTAAGTAAGGCTCACCTAATTGATAGAATCCTTTCACTTCGGTAGTTGCCGACTTCTTTTGGTTTTCAAGTTTCTCTACTTCAGACTTTAAGTCTTTAAAACTTAATTTGTTTAAATCTTTGTTTGCTATTTTTTTACCTCCATTGTGTTTAGTTTTGCGTTCCGCGCCCGGTCTTTCAAAATAAAAAATAAAATTTGTTTTGTTTAATCGGCTTGACCGTATTTCTCGGCTAACTGCAATTCAAGCGCAATCATCTTTTCTAAGGCCTTGTCTGGATCCTTGTCATAAACCTTCACTTCCCAAGTATATCCTTTTGAGTTTCGTGTTACTTTGACGCTGCTCTTTTGTTCTGCAGTAAATTGCTGATTGTTTTCAACTTCTTCTCCCATTATGCTAATCTCTTGAAGCCTATACTTTCTAAATATTTCATAAAGTTTTGACTATATCCTCTCTGTTTTTCATAAGGTAGTTTCTTCAAATCATCATATATGCAATTCAATGTTAATTGATCGAATTTAAAAGTATATGTTTTTCTTAATTCGACTACTGGCTTTATTTCTTCAAATCCATTCTCCATCTTATTGTGGATGAGGAGCTTCCTCGGTCTCTTCAACTGCTACTTTTGCGTTATTTGTGGCCCAACGTAATGCTCGAACAATCGCACGTGTTTCTGCCATTCGAATAAAGTGTAGTTTAATCTTATCATTTGTGATTCCTTCTGCATCTCCATGACCTGTGAAAATTCTTGTTTCTAAAATTCCATCTCCATGATATATACTAACCTTTGCTCTAAACAATGCTTGCTTCTTTTCATAATCAACAGACAACATTTCAGTCTCAATGTCGAACTTCTTATCGAAATCCTTGTGAGCTGCAGTAAGCAAATCCTCAAAGTTTGTCATTTCAAACCCTTCACCTTCCGGCGCTTTTTCGATCAACTTCAAACTTCCTACTACTCCATTGTTAAACTCGAACTCAACTGTGTTTCCTTTTGTAACAACATTCTTAATCATTTCTTTTAACGCCTCAGTTTCCCCAGATATATTATACCACACATTATCTTCTCCTGGTGCAGTTGTTAAAAAACCTATTTGACCTGATTCTAGTCTCTTCAAAGACAAAGCTTTAACTTTTCTTTTTAATATCTCCATTTTCCCTCCTTTCATTACTATTGAATAAGCAGGCAGGGGATTCCGATGAAGGATTCTGCCCACCTGTTTTTGCATAAAAAACTATCATTTTCTAACCTCAGTTATTTTTGTCTTGCCGCATTTTTTACATTGAAAATGATAAAAAAGAATTGTCTTTAATCCATACTTTCTTGATTGTTCGACTCCTTTTTTTGTGACTGCTTTTAACTCCATAACAACATCACAACATTTTTCTACCATGATGCGAACCTCCCTGGACAATCTAAACATCTTAATTCATCACTTTCTCGGACTGTGTTGTGACTTCCGCAATCGAAACATTCTTTTTCGTAGATTTCTTGTTTGGTCATTGTACTCCCTCCGCATGAATTGTGTTGCATTCTGAACAAAGATGCTGTTTATAAACATCTTTAGTAACATCTGGTCTTATAAAGTCTCCACATTTAATGAAATTATTATATCTCTTACCGCAACCCTTCATTTTAACACCTTCTCATATTTTCTGCACTCTTTGCATTTATAATAATAACCTACTGGTTGTTGTTTGAATTCTTGTAATGGGAATATTTTCCCGCACTCGCCACATCTCCGTTTTCCTAATGGGACATCAACGAAAGGATTGAATTTCAATTTGATTGTTCTCCCGACTAGATTCCTGTTTGGCTTTTTCGGTTTCTCTTCTCCGGTTAGGTCATTTACTATATCTTCCTTTGTCATATCTTCTGGGTTCATTTTAGTTTTTCTCCTGCTAGTTTGTCGAGTGCTTCTGTTATAACCCATTCACAACTACAATCGTGACATTCTTCTAACCAATGTTCATGCATCTCTTTCTTCAACTGACGAATAAAATATTCAACATCTTCTATTTCTAAATGGCTTTTACTTCTTGCTGCAAACAAACAACCATCACCTTCTTTAACCATAGGAATTGTCCCCCACTTATTTGTATCTTCTATAACTGCAGTCAAAGTTTCTTTTTTTATCTTATCACTCAATGTTCCCATCATATCCACCTCGCCTTTAGATTTCGTTTGATTAGCTTCCAACTTCTGTTTCCGTATGCCCAATCAATCATATTCTTTCCACTAACCTTAATCGTCCTAAACAGCTTCTTATAATCAATCCCTAATAACAAACATCCACCAACAATCGCAAAATAAGAACCAGAGAAGAGGATCCAACTTGTTCCGAATCCATAACCAAGTAAACTAAATCCTACTATCTTTTTGATTATTGTGACTGGTTTGTATACCTCAAAATCTCTTAAAAATCTCACACGTCTGTTTAATTGTTCGTGTGTTATCATTTCTTTTTTCATCGTTTTTCCCTGAGCTTTCGCCTAAAATACCTACGTATCTTTCCTTTTTAAAACCTTCTGTTTGTTAACTATTTGGTTAACTACTTAATATAGGAGAACCGGCCTCTTTTCTTGCTCTCCCGATTTTTCTCAATAAATGTCTACACTCTTCAAAATTGTTTTCAATTATATGAATCAAAAATCCTTTTCTATAAACTGAATACCAATGGAAAAATTCTGTTGATCTGCTTGGTATGTTACGGTTACCTTTAGGATTTGTACCCCTATCTTTTAGTACCCACTTCATCACCTCGGGTGGCAATCTTAATCTAAAAGTCTTATCTACGTATGATATCTTTGGTTTTTCCATTTGTTGCGAACTATGACTGAATATTCTAATTTTTAAATAAAAAAAAGATTAGTCGGTTATCCCTCCGGAGACATAACTGTTACGTTCATTAAGTTCATTAGGATAGTCACCAATCGTTGGCTGGGTTTAAAAATATCGATTTTCCTCACCTACTAATAATAGTATTGCGTGTTTAGTTAGAGCATCTCTTTTCGCGGTCATACAAATTCTATAATAACTTCCTTTTTAAAATCTACTATTTTTCGTTACTATTTGAAAGTAAAAATAAGTGGGGTGAATCAGACCGCGAAGAAATCATCACCCCTTGAACATAATAGACGGTAAGGTCAGAATATTCAATATTACGACGATAAAATGGTTAATAAAGGTTGTGGTTAGTCAGTTTGGGCTTCTTTAATTGTTTCTTTCTTAGGAATTGGATTCTCAATATTGTTAGCAACTGCGACAAATGTTCTAATATGTTCTGGCCACTTTACGCTAGCAAAAACATTTTTTAGAAACTTATATTCTGAGTCTTCAAATTCCACAAACTCTTTTTCACATTCTTCAATCTTATCTAAAATTTTAAGGGCTTCTCTTTGCTGCGAAATATTAAATCCTTGAGATTGTACTTGGAAATAATTAATGGCCCTAATGATTGTAATTGTTGAGACCTTATATTGTTCTTCTTCTTTGAGGTCAGTAACCTTGAGTTCATTAAAATTATCAAAAATCAAACTAACCTTTTCCATAAAATAACCAACAATTTAAGCTTTAAAAGGTTTTCTATATATTCAATTCTTCTTCGGGTTGTGTATTTATCTTCCATTATTTGCTACGATTAATTCAATCTGAAATTCCAAATTGTTTTGAGTAACATAATTCTCGTTTATTACTTTATAGATTGCTCTTACTGATTTTTGTTTGCCACAGAAATCTAATTCAACATCACAAGGCTTTCCATAAGCACACTCTTTCTCTCGATAATAATTACAAATTTCATAAAATTGACATTCTAATTTATCAACCGGGAAATTGTCGGTTAACCAAGTTGGTGAATATTTGTCGGGCATTTTATTTTTTTAGTGTTCATAACAATCTTTATTTTAAAGCATCTAATTTTTCTCTAACCTCTACTAATTCCCTTTCTAAATCTGCTTCTTGTTGTAATAGCTGATATTTATGATGTGTTTTAGTAACGGTTGTTTCTTCTTCTAAAGTATCTTCATCTATTTTTGTATACATTTTTGCCTCCTTATGCTAATATTCCTAACGATTGTAATTTAGTTTCTGCTTCGGCTAATCTTGTTTGAAGATTTAATATTACCTGCAAAACAGTATTACCTTCGTCTTTTGTTGCAAATCCAAAAGTACTTCCTACCCCACTATCAACTAAATCCTGAATAGCAAAATCTGGAGTTCCCGGAGCAATATGAGTAATTGATGTATCTTGAGCAGTCAAAGCAGTCGGTTGAACGATTGGTGTTACTCCATAGAAACTTAATTTTTGAGATGTTGAGGTTCCAATTTGTGTTCCAATTGTTGTATTGAAAATAATATTCTTGGCATCTGCTACTGTCAAATCTCCAGAAATCTCCACGGCATTATCAAAAGTATATTTATCAAAATTAGTAAAATGCACTTCGTCGTTAGCTGTCACATTTTCAGAATTAATAATCAAATCTTCACTATCGAAATAAACAGATATGTCATCTCCAGTTCCAAAATTCCATTTTTTATTATCTTGGATATGCCCGTTTCCTCCAACTAAACTCATCTCTCCCGTTACTGTAAACTCTACATATTGAACATTTGTTAACAAGTCGCCAATTAATATATTCCCATTGTTTGGAGTCCAAAGAGTATGTCCCGAACCTGAATCAAATAAAATACTACTATCTAAATCATTCCCGAAAAAAGGTCCCATATTATCCACAAACTTCATTAAATCGTGAATTTCAATATTATCACTAATTACAATTTTATCAGGGTCTACACTATTCCCAATCCATAAATCTCTTAAAACAGGTCCTCCCGAACCTGTGGCAAACACTCCAATTCTATAAGTGTTATCATTAGCATTAAACCCTATTCTTAATCTTTCTAATGTTGTAGGCGGAATCCCATCGATTCCCCTCCCAATTATATTAATATAATTATCGTCTGTTGTGTCGCTGTCTTGTGTCATAAAATTCCAATCTGTTATACTCCCTGTTCTTTGATTAAGGAAAGTATATTTTTCTAATGTAGAAACTGGATTTGCTTCGCTTATGGATAACCTCTCATCTGCCCCCGATAAAATTTGAAGCTCACTGGTTGCCTTAATATCTGCACCCTGAATATTTCCAGAGGTTAATAAATTCTGAGTAGCATTTGTCCAATCAATATGTTCATTAACTAAAGCTAAATGAGTATCAATTTGAACATGGGTATTTGTCCCGATGTTTGATAAATCTGTAGTATGGTCAATGGTACCATCTGTTTGAGATGTTAGAGCAATTATTCCTGCCGCACTCGGAAATTGGTAAGTATTTGTTGTACTAGTCGGAACATTAGTCCCCACATCAAACATTGCAACTTTAGTAATATCAGCCTCATCAAATATATTAAACTGATTATCTGCAAAGGTCGTAGTTGTTCCAGTCGCTCCGCCTGCTGCGACCAATCCTCCAAATCTTAAATCAGTAGTTGAAATATGTGTCAGGGTTGAAAGTCCTCCTGACCATCTCATTGTCATTCTACAAATAGGCACTCCAACAGTCGAATCTAAAATAAATTCTCTAGGCATGCTTAAATTATCGTGTCCATCTACATCATTTTCCGCAGAGGTTTGAGATACATAAGAACCAGATGGCAACATGGCCATAAAGGGAGAATATTCTCCAGTTTTATTTCCAACCTCAAAAAAGAAAACATTAAAATATTTATTCGACAAACTTGCCCCAGTTGAGTCTGCAATTATATCTTTCAAATCTGAAACACTATGATAATTATCTCCATTCCAATTAACAACATGAATATCATCCGAACCTGAGGTATCAAAGGCGTTTACTACATGTCGGTGCATTTGATAAGTTACTCCACCGGTTGCCTTGAAAGTAATCGCCGCGCCGTCATTAAAATAAGAAAGATTTGAATCTTGATCTAATCCGTTTGGATCGATTCCTGAATTATATCCTGTACCTAATCTAAGTACTTCACCCATGTGAGACATGTGACCTCGTTCAGTTGTGTTCTCTAGATGATCATTCCAGTTTTGATTAACCCAAGCTCCATCTAATAAAATCTCTGCAGCATCTGCAAGAAATGTAAAAGTTACAGGAATATATTCTTCATTAAGAGGATAACCGGTTTCGCTAACAGTCAATACTTTTGTACTAATAGGAATAAAAATCCAGTTGGTTTTTGGAGTATTAAAAGTACCCTCGGTCAAAACAATCGTTCCGTTTGCAGATAAATCTAACTCAAAATCTCCTGTTGAGAATTGCATTGTTAGATTTCCGCTTACTGCATTTGTTAAAGTTAATGTCACGACATCAGGTCCCGTTGTTGCAGTAACTAAAGCATTAAAAGACTCTCTAAAAGTCCCGTTGAAAAAATCATCTACATCTCTATCCCTACTCTCGATATCCACCATTAAACTACCAAAATCCTATAAGCAGAGTTTGTAATCCAAGTAATTCTAATCTTATCAATATTTAGATTTTTAAGATTAATTTTATCTCTTTTTTTTAGGGTGTGTTGGCCTCCGAAAGAACTCCCATCATCTGAAAATTCCACTAAAATATTTCCAGGACCATCACAAATCAAATATCCATCTGTTGCGTTTCTTCCGAGATTGGTATTCACATCAAGAGTTATTGGAGATTCTCCTGTTTGAAAACTTATATCTTCATATTTGAAAGTTCTTCCGGGCGTAGAAAGAGATAGTCCATTTTTATCGACTTGTGTTACTCGTCTCGCCGTAGCAGAATTTTCATAAGTACTTTGTTCGATTACTGTTGGATCAACCCGATCATCGTTTGTCATTAAATCACCTCTACCGTGCATGGTTTTCCTTCTTCGTGTAAACAAGTATGAATTCTATATTTGTAAGTCTTGCCAGATTTCTCTTTTGCCTCAACTTTATCTTTGGCTTTCTTTTGAGTGTCTGTTATTTCTTCTTGGATAAAATCTAAATCTTCTCCTTCTCCTTGTTCTATTGCTTCGATATATTTTTTCATAGTTTTAGTCTGTGTAGTTTAGATGCTTCTCCATCGGTTAAGATTCGATTATACATTCTAATATTTTGTATATCTCCATTAAATACTTCATTATCCGTCCCTAATGCTCCAAAAATAGAATTAGCATGAGATTGCTGGGTATGAGAAAAAGTATTTATTGCACTCTTTACTCCATCTAAATATCCCCAAAAATTACCAGTTGTTGCATCAGTTTCTTCCCAGCAAATAATTGCATGGTGCTGTTCATCATCATTTACAGAACCTATTGATTGTTGTGCTCCAGGGTCTCCTTTGAGCACAGAAACACTACCTGCATCAGTTGCAATAATTCTCGTTCTTTCGTGTTTATCTAATTGAAACATGGACGCTACACCGCCGGGGTCAGAAGTATCACCTCTTTTGTTAAACCATAAAGCCACACTACCTTTAGCCAACAAAACATTATGAGTTACAGCTACCTTATCATCAACCCCATCAAAAAACATAGCATCAGCATTAAGTCCATTAATCCCTGTAGTATTAGTCGCACCAGTAATAGTACCGTCATTAAAATTACTTCGGTCTATTGCTACGATTGTTTCTCTGAATAGTTCTGTTGTTTCTGTTCCCGTTCCTGAGTTGAAAACAGATGCTCTTTCTCCTGAAGATAATGCTCGGTTATAAAATCTAACCTCGTCGATAGTAACGTCGCAAGGTATATCCCCATTTCCTCGTCTGCTCAAGGTAACGTCAGCAGAAGTTTTTGTAGTTGCTGTGGTGGTGTCAGTTTCCGTATCTTCTAAAGTATTATCAACAAATATCTTAATATCATTTCCATCCTTCATCATAAAAATATGGTGCAACACATTATCGTTAAGTAAAGTTGAAGAAGCAGCTGTTGGGTTATTTGTTAAATCATATCTCTTAAATTCCAAAACCCCCGGACTAGCATCTGTTTGATTCTGTATTCTTAAAACATAAGGATACGCATCTCCAGAAGCATTCCATTTGGATATAATTGCATTACTATCTCCAGACGTATCTGTTTGTGTAAGTGGGGCTTTCATCCAGAATGCAATAGTAAAATTTTCATTTGTATCAAAGTTTATTTCATCTATGCTATCTATGGTAACATAATCGGTTGAACCATCTAGAAGTAATGCTTCATTAACCTTCCCCGCCGCAGTTAAACCAGAAGTATTAACACTTGCAGTTCCAGTATTCCCACCTTTCGAATCAATAACATCAGTACTAGCCGCATTATCATTCATTTTATAATGAGCAATAATACCATCAACAGCAACTCTTTTCAAATCATCAAGTTTCCAGAAGCCTACTAAACCTTGATTGATATCTTCGCCGTCTCTCTCGTAGAGTGTCATTTAAGACCTCCCCGTCACCGTAGTTGTAACCGTAGAAGAAGATTGGGTTGTAGTGGTCGTTCTAATCTTCGCAAAATAACAAGAATAACAAAATATATCCGTACCAGTTACGGCAGTATAAGTTTTCGAATCTAAATTAAACCAAGTAGTTCCGTCATGAGACGCTTCGATATTAACCGTCACAGCCCCTGAATTTACAGAAACATTAACAAATACCGTAGACTTTGTGAACCATCTCATATCAACAGCGTCACCATTTGTTGCCGTCGTAACCGCACTTAAATTTGTAACGTTTTCAACACGTGGAGAATTTTGCGTTGACAACTCAGACTTAACCATAATCAACTTAATTCAAATCTCTTTATATTCTTTGTGCGTGTGAGACCTATGCACCGATACCACTTAAAACTCCACCCACAACAACGAGCGCAATTATACCAAGTATCCATTTTATCATAAAATTATTGTTTTTTGTTTTTTCTTTTGTGACTGCTACATCTGTTTTCATATCATATAATCCTTTTGCAATTTCTCCAACTGATTTGTTTGTTTCTTTGGATGTTTCACCTATCTCAGAAACCCTATGATTAAAAACATCGACCATAGTCTCAAAACTTTTTTTAAAATCATTGAAGTCTTTTGCATCTACATATCTTTTAACCATTGATTGCCCCCATAATCGCAGAAAACAAAATAATAATAAATATTATTCCACCGATAGTCCATCTCTTAATTGATTTGACTCCTTCCTTGATACTCTTTAATTCTTTGACAACTTTCTTTTCAACTAATGTTAATCTTACATCTAATTTTTCGACCTTATCTTCCAAAACCTTAACTCTTTTTTCTATTGTCATTGTTCTTGTTCTGCCTCCAAAGACTTCACCCGATCATCTAAAACACGAATAAAACCATTAAGACCCTTCACACAAATTCCCATTTGAATAACATGCTGTTGTAATGTTTTTGCTGATCCTTCGGTATTTGTATCTGGTGAAAGTATATCTAGAACTCTTTCAATAATCCCATCAATTGAATCATAAGTTGGCATTTTCCAATTCGAGAACTCTATTTTTTAGTTCGACTACTTTGCCTACTAATTCTCTAACCTCGTTTTTAAGTTTCAATAATTCATCATCCATTGATATAATTCCTCCATCCTGCCAACCTAACAGCTAAAAAATAACCTCTTCCTACCCACCAGCTCCAAATAATACTAGTCTTTCTTACTTTCCATGCTTCTTTGATAATATTTCCCCAAAGTGAGAAGTCTGCATGTAGTCTGCTTTGACGATTTACTACCCAGTCTCTATATTGCATGTCGTGCCAATAACAAGCTTTACTATAATTACATCCAAATAGTCCGTCTGGTGATTTTGAACAATGATCTATCTTTGGATTATATTTCGGCGCGCCTTTTTTTAGTATTGGTTTCATTTTGCAAGTGTTAGTGTTGTTTGGATATTAGTTACAGAAGCAGTACCTGCTCCAGTTTCATTAGATTTACTAAAAACTTTAACTTGAACTCCATTGGTCTTCTGTCCTGCTGTTAGAGTATGAACCCACTTTACAGTTGTTGTTGTGCTATCGCTAAAGATGTGTGCTGCTGGCGTATCACTTTCAGATATTTTTGTGAATGCCATAACGTCTCCATATGCCCCACCAGTTTCTTTAACTTGATACTTAATACTAGCATCCGAAGTAGTAGTCCCATTAGCCGATGTGAATCCCAAAACCGTTGCCTCAATTATTAAATAATCTGCTACTCCTATAGTCGATGCTGTGATAGCTGTTAGTTCGTGGTCTTCGGTATTAGGATTTATGCTATCAAAACCAGCTCCAGTATAAAGTTGTTGAATTCCTTGAAGTAGATTTGCTTCACTGGCAAAGAATATATCACCATCACTCTTCGGGAAATTTCCTTCAGTCGCCATTCTTCACCTCGATTGTTTCTTTTATTGTTATTTCTCCAGTTGCAGTTTTTGAACTCGTCTTAATAATCTCAAAGTTTACTCCTGTCAATTGACTTAATTCTTTAATCCTAAATAAACATTCCTCTTTGGATTCTATTTTGAACTTACCGAAGCCTAGCATCTGCGCCTCAAATGGAAAATTATAATTATTAAAAAGATTAACGAAATTCTCCATTTTGTTTTTCAATGCTCTAAGTCCATCTTCAGTATAATACTTCTTGTTTCTTTCTTCTATTTTGCTCATGCTAGAATCTCCTTCTCAACAAATGAGACTTCCACCGAGGACGTTTTAGTTATTGCAGTAAAAACAGTTCTACTAAACATAAGAGGACTTCCATCTTCATTAAATAATCCAAACTCTGTTATACTATTTCCATTTGCTTCTACGCTATTAATCAATGCTCGAATAGTTGCCTGGAAGTTTGTCTCATCTAGAACTGGATAGCCAGAAACAAAAGATTTAGTATTTTCACCATTTATTGCCACAACCGTATCAAGATCGGTATCAGATATAATTGGAGTAGTAGTGCCAGTTCCCACCTTAAATTTTGATGGAGCAAGAAAATCCGGACTCGCTTTGAATGTTCTATTTAGAGTTATCTTAATTCCATCATCTGTGATAATTTGTCCGTTTGCTATTTTTTGTCCTCCATATTTTTATAGTTAATTTTCTTTTTATTCTTTGTGTTAGTGATAATTACTAACAATAATTTTACTTATCTCACCAGTTGAGGCTGCATTTTTATTATATTTCCATTCGGCTTTCTTGTGACATACTTTACATAATGCAATCAAGTTATCTGGATGGTTTGATTTAGAAATTGCATAAGGTATTTTATGATGAATGTCTAGAATAGTTTCATGGTGTGTCTTCCCGCAATGTTGACATTTAAATAAATCTCGTTCCAAAATTAAGTTCCTCAATATTAACCATTCTACTTTCGTTATTTCGTGTCTTTTAGATTGATACCCAGTATATGCTGGATTATTTTCTCCTTTCATATCCTTAAACTTGAAGTTTTGTGGTAGATTGGCTGCATGTGGGTATTTTCTTCCCTTTGCAGGAGCCACATATCCTTCATTATATTTTTTCAACATTCTCTCACTCATTTGTTTCCTCTCAATATCTGAACACTTTCTTCCTTTATTCCAAGGAGTAGGCATAGCCCCAACCTTTCCCTTATTCCACGGATCCCTCCCTTTGTTTATCTGGTTACCCTTCATCCCTTCGCTTGTAAATCTTCCTTTTTTATCTCTTTTCATATTATATTCAATGTCTCCTAATTTTTAAAATCTTCTAATGGTAATTGCTAACTACGATCTTTGAGATTTCCCCAGTAGATGCTCCCGATTCTGTCGCCCTCCACCTGAGATCGGTTCCTGTATTACTAAAAGTATGAGCTACTCCCGAGGTAACACTCTCAAAATTAGATCCATCAGCTGTCATTTCATAATCAAAACTTCCGCTTACTTCGGTGCTGGTCAAAGTAGCTGCCGTGATTGTTCCGTTTGCGAAATCTATAGCTGTGCTTTCTGCGACTTGAGATGCAGTAAAAGTAACTGATCCAGTCGTGCTCCAAGACGCAGACCCTCCCGAATCAAAATCAGTATCGATAAAATTTTCAGTATACAAATTCAAATATTGACTAATGAACAAATTGACTGCGGCGGTTCGTCTGTCTCCAAGTAACACATCAACTTGGCCTAATTGTCCAGCTGTTGCATGTCCGAGTATAAACGAATAATCTCCTCCTCCATCTTGGATATTCTGAGATGTGATTTTTCTATATCTAGGAGTCGGCACTTTTATTCCGGTAGTTGAATCATTTTGAATGTCTACTAGTTCTGTGATTATATCTTGGTTTCTTACGAATTGTTCTTCTAATCTTTTTATTCTCTCTTCGGTGTTTTGTTGCCAGTCTGCTAATCTCCATTTACTGTCTCCGACTTCGATTTCTTCGAACGCGCTTGGCCACATATATTTTATACTATTGACATTATATGTCCCAGATAACGCATTTCCGCTTACCGTTGGGGTTACTGTATCAACTATTTGTACCATTTCTCCTCTGTTTGGAGTATCGGTTAATTTGACCTTCATTTTTCCGGTTATGAAAGGTATAGAACGTCTGCTTAAAATGCTCGTAGCACGGCTCTCTGCGTCTGCTACGCTTGTTATATCAGTAAACTCGACTGTTTTCTGGAATCGTCCAAATAAATCTATGCTAGCTTGATTTATCATGTGAATCGGCGCCGGGCTCGACCAAATATAATTCACAATCGCAAAGTCGTCAGTAGTAAAAGTAGAACCAGTTGCTCTGACTATTTTTTTTACTTTCCTATCAATATAATAATAACCACTTGAACTTGCATCTTTAGATCCCCCTTCTCTCTGGGTAGTAGGAGGATTTGCTGCATCTATTAATAACTCAGCAGAGTTTGGGGTATTTGTCAAAAGAATGCTTGCATTTGTATATCCCGACGTAGTTCCTATTTTTCCGGTTTCGGTTATGGTTGTTTCGATTGTTGCGCCGTCTACCCGGAGATCATTAATCATATTTGTTGTGTCTATATCCCATTCAGGAATCCCTATTATTTCTTCTTTGACTGTTAGAATTTTTCCAGAATCTGTAAATCCTTTTGGTTGGAAGTGTACAGTTTTAGTTGAATCATCATAAAATAAATCCCAATTAAGCGCTCTCTTTAAAGCAACTACTCTTTCGAATATGTCTGTATTGATACACTTGAATTCGTCTACTCGTTGGCCGTCGGCAGTTCCAGAAGATTGTACGCTTGCAGTTAGTCCTCCAAATGTTACAATTAAATCCTCTGCTATTTCAGATACTTCTCCTGCAGACGCATCAACTGCACTGTCATAAACTTTATTAACATTCTTTCTAACCAGATCAATCATCTCGTTTGAACAAGAAATAATATAAGTAGATCCATCTGGTTTGATTGTGTCTATTTTTCCGAAGAAAAATCTTCTATCTGTGCTTGTAGTATTTCCTCCCAATATTTCAACGACTTGCCCATTTGACAAATCAAGCAGATCGGTTATGTTTTTAGGAACAAGTATCTCAGCTTCGCTTATTGCTTCTCCATCTTTGACATAATCCCATCTTAATACTTTAAGTGGATCAGGGGCGCCGTCAGTATCTTTAACAACAATAGAATTAATAATAACCTTCGTATTTTTCAAAGTACCGTACCCTCCACAAGTGTCAATGTATAACCGACTTTATTTTCATCTGCGCCGATTTTTGTATGTGTGAAGTCTTGAATAAGTACAGTCTTGTTTACGTTGGTCCAACTACTCACAAAAGTTAAAGCCACTTGTGCTCCGTTTTGTAATCCTTCGATGTCTGTTACGAAAGTTCTCAACGCAGCAACTGCTCCTGTTTTTACACCATCAACAGTAATATTTCTACTTGTTCCAAATATATCCATCAAAATAGCTTTATCACTATCAGACAATGGCATCGGAAACTGAAACAGATTACTTGACTTTGTGGATTGCTCTGATGAAACGTCTCCAAGGTCCTTCCCTCCTATGCTCGTCATTTTTTATTACCTCCAGTTTTTTGTTTGTTTCTTTTAGTTCGAGTACTATTTGTTTTTGTAATTGTAGACCTGCTATGTTGAATGTTTTGATACTTTCTAATAATTTTATAATTTGTTTTTGTGGATCCATTAACTAAACCTTCCATTTGTTGATCTTTGTAGAGCCAGACTAACTTGATTTGCCATGTCTTTTATATCAGAAGAACTTCTTACTGTCGTGTTATTTATGTTGACCGTATTTCCTCCAATCGAAGAAGAAGAACCAGTATTTCCTGATAAAATATCTTCTATCCTATTTCCTCCTGGTATATTTGATCTTGCTTGACTAACAAAACTAGAACCTCCACCACCAACAGATCCCGAAAACAAACTTTTAAACCAATTCCATACCATAGTCGCTACGTCGATTGTTCCTTTAAATAAACTCTTGATAAAATTCCACACATTTACGAACACGTCAATCGTCCCAACAAACAATCCCTTAATCAATTCCCATATCCCTGCCGCCAAATCTCCAAGCGCAAAAAAAGCATCAGTAATAAATCCCCAAATAAAATTGCCTAGATTAGCAAGTTGTTCTCCAATGAATTTTATTCCATCCCAAAGAAGCGATATCAAACCCTTAAACACTTCCCATAATCCTTTTCCTATCAATATCGCGAAATCACCAATCGCACCAAGTATACCAAGCAACGCAGGACCTACGAACTGTTTAATAAACTCCGCAAAGTTTATCTCTCCACCAAATAATTTTCTAAAACCTTCTATTAATCCAGCAATAACCTTAACAAGACTTATTATTATTGGCATCAACGGAAGAAACACAACTAAAAAAAGAAGACTCAATATTCTTATAAGTGGTTGAACTAATTGAATTAGATCCCTAAATGCAGAAGTAAGAATCTCTACTGGATCAAATGTTGCTATTATAGATTTGTCTAATTTTTTAAGAGCTTTAAGTATAGGATCATCTTTTCTGCTGCTATCCCTTCCACCGGCAGTTCCACTAGCTTTCCCTGCACCCTTTATACTTATAGGGACCTCAACTACAAAATCTCCTTTTGCCATTATTTGTTTCCAAACACATTCTTCAACATCTTATTTAACATTTCCCACCAATCTTTTTCCTTTTGGTTTTCGAGGGCCATTAACGAATTTATTTCATCGTCGGTTAATTGTCTCCACCAACCAGGCTCACGATTAAAATGATGTAAAAAAAACCAATCAAGATATACTTCTTCTAGGCCAATATCGTCGTCATGTTGACCTTTTGAGAACTCTTTGATTAATCTAGTTTTTTTTTTGAATCGCCTGTCCAGTCTTTATACTGATTATAAATATAATCAATAACATTGTCTGGGAAACTTGCGATCATCTCGTCATTAATCGGGAAAGATGCTTTTTTAATTACCTTACTCAGTATTCCGATCTGATAACCTGGTCCGTCCATATCTGCTCGTAACTGTTGTCCAACTACCTTTGTTTGTAGATGTTTCTTTGCAAGGTCTCGTCTATTTCCAGATGATAATTGTTGAAGTGTTATTGTTTCTTCTTTGCCGTTGATAACCAATGGTATATCTTTAGTGTTTAAAACAATCTTATCGTCAACTATTTCGATCTCTGGTATTACAACTTCCGTTTTTTCTGTTTCTTCCATTTTTTCCTCCAGTTTAGTTTGCGTTCCGCGCCCGGTCTTTCAAAATAAAAATAAAAAAATTTAAATATTTGTTGCTTCCTTAGGTGCAATTTGAATATCGTTTGTATATATCATATTTGTTGCTCCTCGAGCCCATCCAGTAATTCCTTCTTTGACTACTTCTCCAACATTTTGAGTGAGAGTTTCTTCGTCTAAATGAACGCCTGTCAAATTGATATCAAGTATATCTCCTTCGTCATTTGTGAATGTCAACTCAAGCGTTGCGATTTCTGTTCCGGATCCTGCATCTGGCGCGCTCGCTGAATTGGTTCCGTTTAAAAATCTCGTAAGTAACGCTGTATGATCCTTAAATGCCGCAGTCAAAGTGAAATTATATTCTCTTTGTTTTGCAATGTTCGCAGTTGGGAATCTACTTCCGATTCCATAGATTAATTCGTTCGAATTAACTATTGTCAACTCAAAAGACTGTACCGCTGCAATAACTGTTCCGTCTGGCATCTCGATACTTCCATGCGCAAATGTGAATACTGGTTCAACTTCTGGATTGTCTGATAGTTTTGTAGTGCTCAGGTTTTCGTATCGATACGAACAATCAAGACTAAACTTAACAGCTTCATCTACTGCTGCTGTGATAGTCATGGTTTCAACCTTACATCCAATAAGCGCCGTAAGAAAATCAGTCGTTCCTAACTCAAAACTTGTCTTCGTAGTAAAACTAGGAATATTATCTGTCTCGGTATAAGTATGAGTAAAAGCTCCACTTGTCCCGGCATTTGCATTTGCTCCAAGTACTCCAAGTAAGATATACGCATTAGACAAACTTCCATTTATTGCAACTTTGCCGCCGTATTGTTTATTGATTGTAGCCGTAGCATTTCGAGCACCAATACCATAAATACGTTCGGCGTTGTTACTCCTGGTAACTACAATATCAACACCATGTCCAAATGGTTCATAAGTCTCATTTGATTCAGTATGACTAGCCGCTGCAAGCGCCCACCCATCTTGATCTTCAAAGGCAAAAAGTCCAACGGACTCTGCTCCTGAAATAAAATTTTGTGCTATTTTTTATCCTCCTTCTTTTTATTTAGTTTGAGTGTTTTTGATTTCATAAGTTTCTCTGCTTCTTTCATTGTGATTTTTCCTTTGGCTACATCAGTCATTAGCTTTTTCTTCATTCGATTGTTCATAATATTGTCTCCACATTAAATTTACTTAAGAAGTCTAAACTCCTGCTCATAATCTCTTTTTTACTTGTTGGATCTTCAATCAATGGACCAGTTCCGACCGGACTAATAAACCTCAAATAGAAAAAGTTTTGATTCTGAGTAATCATCTTTTGTCTGATATCTGAAACCAAATCACTTACTTTTTTTGTTGTCGATGCATAAACTACTATCGTAATTCCCAAGTCTGTAATGTAATCATTTCCGCCGATTCCTAGTGGTTCGGTTCCTGAATCTTGAATATCTACTGCTATTCTCGGATAAGAAGATATACTCAGATCATCTCGCGGAAAGTCTGGCCATATTTTATCTGTTCCGAAATCGTAAGGGATAGAAAACGCGCCTGTTTGTGCGGCCGTAAAAGTGATCTTTGTTTTCTTTGTACCGGAATCATCGAACTCTGTGTCGTATGTGAAGTCGGTCCCGAATACCAACGGCACGCTTGCAACTGTGATACTTCGAATATTCTTCAAGTTTGATACTGCAATTAAATGAGTCGAATCACTAGCGAACGTACCGGTGTCTGTGGCTGTGGCTACTCCTCTTTCGGTTATTGTCAATACGTCCTGGTTCCTCAAAAAGAAGGCCAACTCTTCACGAATGTTAAACTCGTTTAAGAAGCTTGTTGCGATAGCATCCTCTGTATATTTTTAGTTATGATTCCTGGTAGTTTTCGTCTGAGTGTTCGTCTGATGAAATTATTAGGTCTTGTGCCTGGATGTTGGACTTTTTTGACTGGATGTGCAGCACCTTTCCAGCTTAATGCTTTTTTGTCTTTAGGTTCGATTGTGTGAGGCAAAGTCCCAAACTCAACAAACAATCCATAACCAACCATAAATATTTTCAACTTATCTCCTTCGACAAAAACTTTAATAGAACTTCTTAATCTGGCTGTATCTACTGGAGCTGCTATCTTTAACTCATTTGATAACTCTAATGCAATTAGTGGCATTGCTCGAGTAAGCGCCATTTGTATTTGATCTGCCATACCTCTTGGATTTCACACCCTCTTGGGATAATCAATAAAACTCAATTTCCTTTATATTCTTTGTGCGTTTAGGCCGGAGTAAGTAATGTTAGAACTAGCTTCTTGTGAATCAGATTGGCACCGAAATATCTCGGACTAACCGATTCAACTTTAAAAATAAAAGAATTCCAAGTCAATTTGTCGCCTTTTTTGATTGATACATCTCCCTTCACGGCCGCAATTACTTCAGAGTTTTCTTGCTCACCTCGGTTCTCAAGATCATAAATAATGCTCGGATTCGTAAAAACTGCAGATATATTTGTCCCGGCGGCAAATGATTCATCACGATCACCTGTTACGTTGTTTTGTGTTTCTGTGACTACCTCTAGGCTAACTGTTACTCCATGATCCACTAATGGACCATTTTCAAAATCCGCGTTAGTTGGCATAATTAACTTAAGAGAAATTGCTTTTTATTCTTTGTGCTGTCTGTTTGATGACTTGATAATCATATAAACAATCGCGCCGGGCCAAAAAAATATTATCCACAAAACCAAAGCCCACCAACTAAACCATTTTTTCATTTCAAATCCTCCTCTGTGATATTGAAGAAATCTTTAAACAAAAGTATTCTACTCTTTAATGATTCTTTTGCTATCCATCCAGATGACCCAAATTTACAATTTTTATATTTCAATAATTCTATTCTAAAGGCTTTAATCCATTTGATTGCTTCTTGTCTCAAATCTTTCACCAGATGGAGTTTTCCTTCCCCTTGTTCTTTTTCATAATTAGCCTCATTCATCCAAGCATAAGATCCTGGATTGTCCACGTCCTTTTGTGCTTCTATTTCAAAATCCTTCAATGTTTTCAGTTTTTCCATTGTTCCTCAGCCCACTTCATAAATTCTTCGTTCTTCAGCTCCATGAATTCGATTTGTAGTCTGTTCATGTGTTTATTGAACCAATGTTTGAACCCGGGATTCATTTCTTTTTCTATCTGTGGTTCTTTGTAATTTGGACTTTGTGGATCGCCTACGACTTCGCCGCTGTCTGTTTTTAATGCCATTATAATTTTCCTCCTGTAAGTTTAGGTCCGAAAACATCTTTGAATTCTAGGCAGTTCTCTAGTGGGTGTCCAAGTTCATCTTTAAATTTATATTTTTTTAGATTCTCTCTTAATCTCTTAATCGAATTCTTGACATTCTGTGCAACTATAACATCTACCGTATCATCAGAAACCTCACATATTGGCTCATTATTAGCCGTGCCTGTATGATTACTAGGTCTTGAATAATTGCCAACTCTTACATGTTTTGGGAATTCAAATATCTTCTCACTTAATGTCTCATACTCTTTTTCTTCTTCTCCGCAATTAGTACAAATCCAATATTTCTTAAGTGGTCTTGCACATCCATGTTCTTCCCATGTGTGTTCCGGGCAGTAAATCTCCCAATCGTTTGCTTCAAAATCATCAATCCCAAAAGTTGTAAGAGTTCCGTCCTCATCCTTAACAACTCCTTTATGTTGTGTTTGATTAATATAAACATTCTTAAGCCAATGAGGTCTTCTGATCTTCTTTCCAACCTTCATCCACTCAATTGCTTGTTTAAAATCTGCCATCAAATAATCCTATTAACCAATTTTAGAAAATCTTCTTCGTTGAAAACTTGCCTACAAACAACTGTTTTTGAATCGCCTAGGAAATTTGTCTCGCTTCCGGTTATTATTGAGACTATTTTTTGTGAGTTCAATGTTCTGGTAATCTCATGAATATAAAGGAATTTTCCATTTATCGTATTGTAAAAACAATCTTTTTTTATAGCAAACTTCTCTTTATATATTTCCCAATCTGTTGCTTCGATATGAGTTGTCTCAATTCCTTGATTATTAAGACTATTGGGTTCATAATTTCGATAGAATAATATCATGCTTGATCCATCAGGTATTGCTAGATATAATTTTGGGTTAATAAATGATTTCTGTTTAACCTTCTTCCCCAACTTCATCTGCTCAACCGCCCAAGCGAAAGTACCAATCTTCTCAAATTTTATATATCCACTTGTTGTTGGTTCAACAGCCTCGAGCATTTCATCATTAAAACTCCATCTTTCTACTCCTTCTAAACAGTAACTATCTTCAACTCCTGGCACGTCACTATATCGTGAAACTATCATAAATTCTTTTCCTCTAAAATCATTCATACCTGGATTGAAAAACAATCCATCAATATTTCCGACACTTAAGTCGTATCTTATTCGAACCCTATCTCCAACTTTGAATTTTTTAGCTGTCATTATAAATATCCTCCTTGCCTGTTCATCTTTTCCTCTTCTTTTTCCCAGTTGATTATCATGTCTTTTATTACTTCGACTTTTGATGTGTCTTGGGATTTGCCGGTTAAAATAACATTGAATAATTTGATAAAGTTTCTTAATGCATTGTTTTCTTCTGTTTCTCTTTTTAGATGAGATTCTACATTTCCTTTTGCGACATTCAGTTCAGAACACTCTCTTTTGACTTCTCTTAATTCCGCTTCTCGTTTGCAGATTGTAGTATATCTATCATTGACTAATCCTGTTAATCTGACTTGTTCTTCGATTAATTCCTTTTTTGTTTTTTGTTTTGCCATCACAAACATCCCTCTAAAAATTTTATTAATTGTTTTAGCTGTCTTTTTCCTTTTAATTCGAACACGGTATCGTCCTTGCAGAAACTTCCTTCAATTCGAACGACATATTCATTAATCCTCTTAACCCTCAATGTCTGAGGGGTGTCTTCTCTGATTTCTTCGACAAAAATAATATAATCTTTCTTCTTCGAACCAGAACTCTTTTTCCCTTCTTTTCCCATGAAAATACATGATTTTCTGCTTTTTAAAAGTTCCTATATGGTCAAAGCTGAACATACCCTACTGCAACATATATGTTAGATAATATATACCATAAGGCATATATTCCATAAGGTATATACGCCCGCGAGGATTCGAACCTCGGTCGCTCCGCCCAAAACGGAGAATCCTTGTCCACTAGACTACGGGCATAAGGCGCAGTCCCCGAATCGAACGGGGGTTCACTCGCTGTTAGCAAGAGACTTTCCATTAGTTGAACTGCGCATTGCGAGACTCGGATTCGAACCGAGGTTACCGGGTTATGGGCCCGGCGTACTAACCAAACTATACTATCTCGCAACTACTAATACCTACTAATGAATACTAAATTAGTACTTAAAAAAGTATAGTTAAATCACGATTCCGGGCATACCCCGAACCTTTCTAAGAAGTTCATCTTTCTGTTTTGTCAACTGAATAATCGCCTCACGGAATTGTGTGAATGGTTCTCCTTTTTGGACTTGGAAACCCTCAATTGTGTAGCCAGTAATATCCGCGAAAGATTGTCCTTCTGCTCGGACGTTCGCTGCGATTCCTACGTATATCTTAATTAGCTTCTCGAATGTTTTATCAATTTTCAATAATCGAACAATCGAACCCGAGTTGTGACTTTGAACTAATTGGTCCACTGTGATTGTACCGCTACTTGTGCCGGTTATTTGGGCCGCTTCACGAAATCCATCAGTACCAAAAACTTCAATCCAATCTCCAGTTGCGAATCCTGTTTCGGATGTTACAGACAATGCAATACTCGTCCCCACAATAGCCGCAGCATCTGTTTCGGTGCCGGTTAATTTATCCCATTCGACATGGCCATGAACATATTTTATAATGACGCTTTTTCGTTTGAATGTAAATACTGGAATAGTAGAATCGCTTGTTAGTCTGATCAATCCGCCTCTTTTTGTTTCTATGTTAGTCAGATCCATGGTCGTGTCGTTTGTTACGAGGCTCCTGACTGTAAGTAATGGACTCTTTTTAGTAAAGATAACACTTTTAAAATTTCCGTCTACTACGTCGATTTCGACAGATGGAGTAAAATTACAATTTAAAAATTTCTCCACTTGGTATTCGACGTCTTCTATTAGTTCGGTCATGTCTGAATCATCAATTAATGTGCTTGTGATTCCACTGACAACTCTTGCCTGTGCGACAGTCACGAACCTGATTGCGATTATTCAGCCTCGGCAGTTTCTTCTGCGACCTGTTTTGTTTCAACTTCGACATCACCTATCGAAGATTGTTCTGCTTTGACTTCTTCTTCCTCAGTAACCTCTGTTGTATCTTCAACTGGAATTTCTCCAATTGGCGTATCAACATAATTACCATCAACCATTGTCAATCCATATTCCCTTGCAGTCTTAATAGCGCATTCAGGGACGTCTTTCGTTTCTCCGTCCTTAATCACAAACTTACTAGACGGCAGATTCTTATTAGAAATAACTGGAAATATCACGTCCTCTCGAGTTTCATTTTTAAATAACATTTTTCCTCCATTGTATTTAGTTAAAATCGTTTATATTCTTTGTGCGTTTGATACACATCCATAGATATACTTGCTTTTAAAACTTACTAAAAAGTTGATTGCCGGTTTCCCGGCAAATAAAAAAATAAAATAAAAAAATTGTGTTTACTTCTTGGTTACTTTTCCAGTGCCTTTGCAAACTTCACATGCTTCTTCTGGGTCATTGTGATAACCATCACCACCCTTCCCATCGCATGCAGAACATTTATCAGATTTCTTACCTGCCATCATGTTCTAAATATTTCACCGGAAATTAATCCTGCTCCAACACCTGTACCAAATTCACCATAGTTTGCTGCCATGAACATAGTTGTTGGGACTGTGTTATCTCCAGTAGCTCCGAAAGTTATTTCAGTGCCACCTTCTGCAGTTGATGCTGCAAACATGTTCCCAGACATAACTCCAACACATCCTGTCAGTCTCAAAAAGTCTGCGTTAGTACCTGAACCGATTGCTGGATTTGCTGTAAAGACATTATTTCTTATAATAACTCCATTCATTCCAGAACCGCCTTGTAAGTATAAATTACAATCCACACTTGCTGCGGGTCCACTAAACACATTATTCTCGATAACTACATCTTGGGGTACTGACTGTGATGTTCCTAACAAAACAATATCTCCTACATTTTTGTAGAATCTATTTCCTGATATAAGAACTTGGAATGCTCCACCAGTTGTTTCCCAGTTGATAGCTCCACCAGTCGCTGCATTTGTTGCAGTCGTACCTTTACAGTTCTTAAAGTGACATCCAATTATTGATGTTCCAAAAGCCGTTTTAGTTGAACCGTCGTCGTCCAAAAGGATTCCTCCTCCTGTATTACC
>SDBT01002748.1_pt1 | contig 30844 bp, 60 predicted proteins | sample 2277101 | NCBI WGS metagenome assembly SDBT01 (sample SAMN10404973, study PRJNA504765) | marine sediment metagenome | isolation source: marine sediment core GS10_PC15, 103 cmbsf | place: Arctic Ocean: Southern Knipovich Ridge | collected 2010 | reverse complement strand
ACGGGATTCGCGTCGATCAGTCTTAACTCGGGGGGTGTTCATCCAGTTGTAGCGACGTTGATCCTGGCCGAGCCTAACATCATAGAGACGACTGGGACTGTTACAACCGCCGCAACGGTGTATATAGAGAACGCGCCCAGTGAAGGTGACGACAACTACGCTTTACTTGTAAATGCCGGAGAATCTCATTTCGGCGGGAACATAACTTTCAACGACAATATCAATGCAGTGTTTGGAACTGGTGGAGATGCAACTATCGACTACAACGGTACTAACCTGATCGTGAATCCTGATGCTGTAGGTTCTGGGGCATTAGTTGTTGAAGGGCAGATTGATATTGAGGGCTATGTTGCCATTGGCAATGGTGTAGCACTAAGTTCCGATCGGACTCTTATAGTAGATCGTGACTTTTCAGATGCTGGTGCACCTTCTCAGTTCGCAGTACAAGGGATTGTGACTATAACTGGAGGATCCTCAGATCTATATATGTCTCAATTCGGTCGGTCTTGCTGCTCTCAAATAGATCTTCAGTCGGGAGGTTTTCATAGTTTTATTTCAACTGTTATAATTTGGGAACCCAGTATTACAGAAACAACTGGAACAGTAAGTACCGCTTCTTCTCTACTCATCGCAGGTGCTCCTACTGAAGGAGATTTCAATTACGCTTTACTTGTAACTTCAGGTGTAGCTCGTTTCGATGGAAGTATAATGATAGGATCCAACGCTGTTAATGCTGATTCGGGATCGCAGTACCTTGTTTTCGGTGACGGTACAGCTCTTAATCCGGGACCAGACAATGCGGGTCTCTACGCAGACGATGTTGCAACTGTCATGGAAATGTTTGCCGTTGACGAGAACGGGAGTGCAACACAGATTTCTCCTCACCCAGGCGATTTCTTGGATACTCTTGATCTTGAGTGCCCTTCTCCGTGGGCCTTCAATAGTAGTAACCCTTATCTAGGGGTAAGAGTATTGGTAGATTGGTGTGGAGTTATTATGGCTCTAGAAGCTCTCACAGGCGAACAGTTCATGTTCTTTGAGGAGTTCGAGCCTATACCTTGGGACCAAGAAGACGAGCCTTCAAGGTGGCTTGCTGATCGAGGTGTTGGAAGGTAGACCATTGATAGCTGAATACGACTGGCACGCTTTTTTCAGAGGAAACATAATTCAGAAGTGGTGGAAGAGACGGATAGCTAAAGCTGTCTGGGAGTTTATGCCTGAAGGTTCTACAGTTCTAGATATAGGCTGTGGTAGTAGTCCTATCATAACTCGATATCCAGGAGCTGTAGGTATCGACTCAGATAGGGACAAAATTGAGTTCATGAAGGGGAGATGCCCAGAGCAGACCTTCATACAAATGAGTGCTTATAATCTAGACTTCCCCAACGGTCACTTTGATAAGGTTATCTGTATTGAGCTTCTAGAGCACTTAGACGCAGAACCTGTAATGAAGGAGATCTCACGGGTAGTTAAGTCTTCAGGTCTCGTGGTGATAGCTACTCCAGACTTCGGAACTTGGCGCTGGAAGATGATTGAGATCCTATACGGTTTAATCATGAGATCTGGATATCACGGAGATCATGTAAACCCGATGACTTGGGAAAGTCTTAAGAAGATGAGTCTTCGGAATAATCTAGATCTAATCGCTTGGAAACATGTAGGAGGGGCTGATATGGTATGCCTCTTTAAGAGATTATGACTCTATTTCACATAACTAAAAAGAGAAACCTTTCGAACATTAAATCACAAGGTCTTCTACCTACGGTGTTTCTTACAGAAGAAGAAGGAATAGGGTTTTGGATAGAAGAGCTTGAAGAGGAAAGCTTCGTGCCCGTAGTGCTGCAAGTAGATGTAACTGGTCTTCCTCTTACAAAAGGACGATACCCTCACGAGTGGGAGGTATCTTCAACTATCTTACCTAATAGATTTAAGAGGTTATGGATTTGAGAATCTTAGATCTCGGAGCAGGTGCACAACCTATAGGAGGGGCTGACATGATATGCCTCTTTAAGAGATTGTAAATGCAACAGCAGCTACGTCTAATTCACTCAATCAATGGAATTGAATGTCCTTGCGGCGAGTGTACCCTAAAACGAGAGCATCCTTTAACACATCGACAGTGGGAAATCGTAAACCTTCTATCACAAGGATTAACGTTCAAAGAAGTTGGTGTGAGATTGCATATTACAATGGGGACTGTAAAAAGTCACGTTAACCGCTCTGATGGTATCCTTGCCAGTCTTGAGGCGAAAAACACCACGCAGGCTGTAGCAACAGCTCTTCGTAAAGGCCTAATAAGTTGAGTATCACTCAGAAATACATTCTTGTAGGTGTGCTAGGGCTCTCTCTAGCATACTTTACAATTCTTACTGCTCCTGGACTGACGTGGATCAATACTGATAGTGACGGAGCTACTTATCTAACGTCGGCTAAATACTTTAGACTCTCACATCCCACAGGAGCTCCTCTATATAACCTCATAAACATGGCGGCAGTGAGGATACCTCTAGGAGAAGAAGCTTGGAGATTAGCTATAATGTCTGCTATAGCTGCATCTCTAACTTCAGCACTTCTATATCTCATTACAAAGAATCTTCTCGCACCTTTAGTATTTCTAGCTTCTGGTCTTGTAGTAAGCCAAAGCACCATCATTGAAACCTACTCTCTAGTAACACTTCTTTCAGTTCTGGGATACTATCTACACACTAGAGATAGTAAGTACAAGTATCTAGCCCTAGGACTCGGGTTAGCTGTACATCATCTTGCAATATTTGTACTCGTACCTATTATGGTTCACGACTACTTTAACAATAAGTCTCTTAAGTTCTCGTTACTTGTACTCCCTCCTCTGCTATTTTACTTCTATGTACCCATCTTTAATAGGGAGCCTTTTAGATGGATACTAGGTGATGGATTTTCCGATTACTTCAGATACTTCACCAGTCAGGGAGGTTTAATAGGGGGACTGGCTATTATCCCTATTGGAGATCTAATTGAGAGGATTCAAGATTTCTCAGTTGTCGTTCTTGGAGGATTTACATTCTCAATTGTGGTACTTCTATTCGGTATCATAAGATCTATACAAAAGAAGAACTATCTACTCCCTGCTCTTGTGATTCTTCCTCTAGCTTACTACGCCTCTGATTTAGCTCCTCAAACCTATGTATACACTTTACCTGCATTCGCATTTGGAGCTCTTATTATTGCTAACGCACCGGTTGAAAAGTTTTATAAGGGTGCGGTTGTAGTAACAAGTTTGATCTTGATCGCGTTAAATATTCAACTATATGATATCGGTAGAACTCTAGATTCAGAGCTCTCCGCTTCGAAGTATTATAATGATCTATCGACCGTTTCTAACGATGCCACAATTTGGGCAGATTCTAGGGGGTGGGAAGCTACTACCGCCTGGATGTATAATCTAGATAATGGGTTAAGCAGTATCAAAGTAGTCTCTCGCGGCTTTAGCGGAATATCGCTACCTGATATAGTGCTACTCCTTGAAGCGCAGAAAGATAGCAACCTCTATCGGACAGTGTCGATTGACCACACAACTTATCTAGTGGAGATTGTAAAATGGAATTCCAGTCGCGCAGAAATCTTATCACTCTGGTATCAAGACTCCTTACCTTACTGGTATCTACCCTACTGATATTCATCTCCCTCCCCGCTTGGAGGGTCAATACTGGATCTCTCGAGCTAATAAGATGGGATACAATAATACTCAGCAACAAGACTGCTCTCTTCTTTTTCGATTTAATGGCAGTCGCAGGAATTGGGGGATTTATAGCTTACAAATACAGGAAAAAGGGTAACAAGGGAATGTATGTTCTTACAATGCTTGTAACCTGGATTCTCGTTCTTTTCTTCGGCTTTGTACTTAAGAACGCGATGCCTTTTAGAAGTTGATGTAAAATGTTCAATCTACAAACAAGTCAAACTTTTCCCATTGACGATCTCACACTCCGTAAAGCGGTGACAAAGGCTTTTCAAGCTTTACGAAGAGGAGAAGCTCCTACTATCTTCAGTGAAGATACAGGTATCGGTACCGGTATAATGTTCGAAAAAGGTGAGCTACTTGTATTTCATAGAGAGCATGGAAGTACTACTGGGGACTTCCCTGAGTTCGAGTTAGAGGAAGAAGAACAAATGGATATAGTAGCCTTTGAGCAACAACAAACCCCCTTCTTGACTATAGCGGCTGAAAGAGGAAGGGGAAAAATAAATGCAGAAAATGCTCTCTCGAGAGCACAAATTAAAGCTGTAGCGAGGACTATTAGATCTTTTGGACGGAGGGTAAAAGAAGATTTTATAGGTGTCAACGAATAGCACGACTTTTAGAAGGGGGTGACTCTTGGGACATAATAATAGAGGAATAGTCTTTCGCATAAGATTCAAGGATACTGATGGGAATCATAAAACTGCCTTTATTGTAGCTAAGGATGGAAAAAGGGCCGCTAGGAAACTTAAATCCAGAGGCCAAATCCTTAGCGTGACTAAAAAGGCTTAGACATAAGATCCCTACTATCCTGTTGAAACATCCTACTAACCTGACGTAATATAATGATAGGGAGGAGACTATGGCATTCGCCTTAAACCGTGAGTTTGGCACCGGAGACAAGGTACAGAAGATTGCTAACTGTTTGCAGAATTATGGTCTTAACCCTTCGAACTTCGAACAAGATCAGTTCGTAGAAGCTGTTAGTAACACCTTTGGGATCTCTGAGGAAGATGCGGGGACATTCTTCTCTAAGATTTTGAATACCGGAGCTATCCGTCCCGTCTCTGCTCCCTCTGTTCCCTCTACAGCCGCTCCTACTACCTCTTCAAGTACGAGCACTGGTAGAATGTTTTCCGGTTTTGATCTCGAGAATCTCGATCCTTTACCAGAGAACAGGAAGTAAGGAACTGGGAGATTATGACTTTCCAAAAGATATCTAAAGAACAAGCTGACTATCGTATTGATCCGGGTAACGTATTAGAAAGATGTGGAGGATGTCACTTCTTCGATTCTCCGGAAGCTTGTCATATCGTTGAGGGAAGAATCCGTCGAGAAGATACCTGTGATTTCTATGCTCAAAATCTCCAAACTTCTTCAGGGTTCGTAAGACCCGATAATCCGAATATAAGAAGGGCGTTATAGTAATGGCACATTTAGCTAAAATCGTTCTACTCAAGCGAGCCCAGCGTTTGTTCAACCAAGGACTCATAGCTGAGGGTAATGAAGTTCTCGAAGAAGCAATCGAGGAGCTCGAGATTCTATTGGGAGCAGATCCTCCTCTCACGGATCCTAGGCTTGAGAGACTGCGTATAATGACTCTACGTCAAGAAGAGGCTTTTAGAAATAGGAGACAGCCTCCAAGGAGACAATTGTAATATGAACGAGCGCTGGTGGATAGTATATATTGAATGGCCGAGAAGGTTCCAATCAATCTCTTCTCAGCATAGGTCTCCAGAAGCTATTGTAGGACCTTTTCCGAACCGTGAGAGTGCAGTTGAGGGGATGGACGATTTTGAAGAGGTATCTAATAGGAAAATCACCGAGCATTTTTACTTTGGAGTCGTTAAAGCTCCCAACAAACAAGCGGCGGCCGGTGCTGCTATAGCTAAGTTCCGGAGAGCTCTAGAATCGGACGACGACGTCTTTTTTGAGTCTCGCGGAGTAATGGCTGTTGGATGATCACTATCGAAGTCTTCTATCGAATTCCTGGCCGGTTTGGATCGGATGTCGCTCTGGACAAAACTATCGAAGAAAATGCTAAGTTCTATAATGGAGAATGGTTCAGCAGCGGGAGTGGAGACTTTGTTAGACAAAACTCCTTTGATTTCGAAAGTCGATCTGATGCTTTGGGATTCATAAGATCTCTTAAACCACATAAAGTCGAAGCTCTGATTACCTTTTAAGGGTACCAAAAATGGCTACAAAAAAACGAAAGACGGGTTGGATCGTTCACTTCTCTAGGTCTCGACCCTTTAGACACGCAAAGGTGAATGTGAGAACTGTTACAAAAGAAGCTGCTCGAAGCTTTGGAGAGTTTCTTACTAGAAAGCGGAAAGACCTTAAAGGTTTTAGGGTCACTCAAGTTCGGAGAGCTTAATGCCTAGATCTAAAGAATTCACTAGATCCCAAAATATCGTTACAAATCTTGGTAGACGTCCTTTTAACTGGTTTGTAGTCGATAAGATACGGAATGATATCTGGCTTGAAGAAGGTACTCCTACATACTCCTTCGAGGACCGTCCATGGGCTATAAGTTTTAGAACCGAAATTCAAGCTATATCTTTCGCGCTGCGAAACGGCCCTGAGACCAAGGAAATCGAATCTCCTACAGGATTCGTGTTATCCTACGAAAATGGTGTATGGGTAAAGACGTTTACCTAAAGATGGAATCCTCTCTCAAAGAAATCTTATTCGGAGAGCTTGATGTCTCTTAGCGTTCAACGCAAGATGATCCTACTAGCACTCGCTTTACAAGATCGTCTTGTTAATGATGACTATGAAAGAACTATTAGACGTTTCGGTAATGAAGGATCTCTTGCGGATGTTTACTTCCTTAGAGATGCAGACACCGAAACTAGTATAGAACGCGTAGTCGAAGACATCGAAGAGTTTGCTCGAGATAGAATTAGTTCAGAAGCACTAGCTTTAGCTCGTCTCTTAAGGTAAACAGTGCAACAGCCTCTTAAAGAAATCTTATTCCCTTTTCAGGCAGAAGACTCTCTCTTCTTATCTAAAAAGCAGAGAGCTATTATCGGATCTGAAATGGGAACAGGAAAGACTGAAATCTTTCTTCAAGTCTGTGAAGAGACGAACGCTAAGCGCGTTCTAGTTATCTGTCCTAAAACTTTAGTGTTAGAGTGGAAAGCAAGGATAGCTCTAAGGCTGGGTGAAGATGCATCAGTACCAAAAGGCTTAGAGACAGGACAAAACAAATTCAGACTCGATCTCGAACTATTTCGCACTAGATTTCTCGTTATCAACTATGAGATGCTTCGAAAAGAGTCTTATCGAAACATCCTCAAAGTTGTGCCTTGGGATATTATCGGTTTTGACGAAGCTCATAGACTTAAGAATCCTAAAGCTAAGCAGTCTATTGGGGCCTACGATCTAACCGAAGAGTCTCAACGTATATATCTTCTAACAGGAACTCCCTTTCTTAACTATCCTAACGAGCTCTGGAGCCTTCTACATCTTCTCTTTCCTCAAGAATATCGCGACTATTGGAGTTTCACAAAAGAATATTGTGTTACAATGCCTTCTCCTTGGGGACCTCACATTGTAGGAGTTAAAAAGGAGACTCTTCCAGAACTACGTAGAACTCTTGAAAAGTTTATGGTACGTAGAGAAAAGATTGATGTCCTTAAAGATCTACCTCCAAAATCGTATCGCTCAATTCCCGTGCAACTGGGCCCCGGACAACGTAAAGCATATATGTCCATGGAAGAAGAGCTTGTAGTTGAGCTAGAGAGTGGCACTAACCTTTTTGCTCCTTCGACGCTAGCAAAGATTACAAGACTACGTCAACTTTCTCTAGAACCCGCAATGATAGCTGTTCCAACTGCGAGTGCAAAAACGGAAGCTCTTTTAAGCGTTCTAGATGATGTTTTAGAGCAGGGTCGTAAAGTTGTAATCTATAGCACGTTCAAAAAGTTTATCTATCTAATTGATGAACTTCTGGTGAAGGTAGGTCACGTAGTAATTCACGGTGATGTGAGTGCTGAAGATAGACTTGCACGCCGTATAGCATTCCAAAACGATCCTGAGATTAAAGTCATGCTAATGACTATTGAAGTTGCAATTGGAATCGATCTCACTGCAGCCGACATTTGTATCTTTGCAAATCTCTTCTGGACTCCCGCAATCAATAGGCAAGCAGAAGATCGTCTTCATAGAATCGGTCAACTAGGGAACGTTGAGATTATCGAACTTTACGCTGAAGATACTATCGATGATGATCTTCATAAGATTCATCGACGTAAAGATGTTGCTTTCTCTCACACAATTTCGATTCAAAGAACTATTCAGAGTATGATGGCGCGTCATGGTCGTAGACTTCCTTCAATAGAAGAAGCTAAGTGGGAAGCTCAAGAAGATGTTGGGGTAGCCTAAATTATGACTCTCTCAATAAGCGATAAAAAAGGTATTGTACGAGACGCTATATATAATACCGCAGTAACTGGAGATCCTCCAGAAGTAATAGCTGGAAGTGAAGAAATAAGACGGCTAATACTGCAGAACGAAGAAAACATCATAAACGCTGCAACTCGCCTAGAGGAAGATCTAGAAGGGTCTGCACGGGGTATGGCAGGTCAGATTATCAACAAAACCTTTAGAAAGAGAGAGCTCAGGGCTGCAAGAGTACAGCGCGCTTTCACTGGGAAGTCCAAGAGGAGATAGCTTAGATGTTTTCAACTGAAGAGAGAGGATTTCTTATAGCTTTAGGAGTGCAAGCTAACCTGTTAAGTCAAGGTATAGAGCATATAGATAAAGCGCACATTGTAGACTTCTTAGGGCAGGATCGCCTATCTAAAGCTTTAAGATACGTTTCTACTCCTAAAACAGCTATCGAAACTATTTCGGAGAAAGAGCTAGAAAAAGCGTTAGGGCATATAGGTAGAGACTCCTTAAGATACGCTAAAACCAGAACCGGAAGGCTGAACGCTTAGGTTTTTTCGGTAATGCAAGCAGGAGATTTTGAATGGCACTTACAAACGAAGAGAAACGAGAAGCGGTAAGTCAGGCCATATACGATCACATAACGGTGGGAGAGGTTGTAAAGGATAACCCTGATCTAAACGCCGAGCAGTACGCTTTTGTACAGGAACTAGAAGAAGCTATCGTAGCTTCAGCTGACTTTATAGAGGAAAACGCTCTAGCAGATAACATCGGAAACGCTGTAACTGCTATACTAAGCAAGCAGCAGGGGTAATAGCTAAAACGTATGCCCAACTTCAATGTAATAGTACAGCTTCCTTTCAGAACCTCAGATGAAGCATTTGAATATCAAGAGTTTCTGTTTGAAGAGCTAAACATAGATAATCCACCTCCTGAGGTACTCAGAGCCGAGAACGGTTGGGTTACTACTGTCTTAGTTAAGACAGACAATAAAGGAGAGGCTGAACGAACCGCTGCAGTTTTAAGAGAAGCAGCAATTTGGAAGAGTCGTACTCCTTCGGTATTTATCCAATCCACTACAGGGGGTGTAGAGGCTCCAGAACCTGCTATCAAGGCTCTAGTTGACGTTGAGAGACTATCAGAAGCTCGACGTAGATATGATCTATCACCAAAAGCTATTGCATATCGCAAAAACTTTAGAGACACCGCTGCGTTCAAAAGATCTCAGAGAAACTATCAACAGAGCTCTCTAGGCAGAGCGGCCCAAAAGAGGTACGCCGAGAGCGAAAGAGGAAAGTCTGCAAGAGCTATATACCAAAGCAGTGAAAAAGGAAAAGCTGCAAGAGCGGCATACCAGAAACGGCGACGCGACGCTATTAAGGCTCTATTAGAAGCTGAGACGCCAGAGAGCGGAGAGTAAAAATGGCCATCAAGTTTACCACTCCTGGGAGTAAAGACTTCAAAAGACTGGACCTCCAAAGATTTGTGGGGTGATCCAGAACAAGACAAGGCATCCTTAAACGCGTGAAGCGTGAAGGGATCAAAAATGGTACGGTTGTTTTCCTTAAAGGGTTCAAACTAACAACAACCCCTACTCCCAGACGAAAAGCAAAGAAGATCACTGTTCCAACAAGCTACCAACTTTATCGAAGATAGAAGGAGGTTAGAAAAAGATGGTACTATCACAGGAAGTAAAAGTCTCTCACATAAGAGATGCTATATGGGAGCAACTACTGTCGGGAGACTTTGAGGAGAAGCTACGAGAAGTTTCCCCAGAGGCTCGGCAATATCTACTGGACCTGGCTCCACACATTACCTGGGAACTAAAGGAGGTAATAGAAGAGTCGGAGCAAAAGATTACAAAAATCGCTGAAAAAATGGCAAGAAGGGGTTACTAAGCTTCACTGAAAACTTGTAGACTAGGAAGCACTAGATACTGAAGAGGGGGTTTAGAAAGATGTTCAGTATACAGTGGATTGAAGACTTCATGACCCATCGTCCTACATCCATAAGTCGTCCTCAAGCTCAGCGAACTGCACAAGCTGCTTGGGCCTCTTTCAAGAGGGAGCATCCTCGAGGATCGTTTCGAGACGGTGAAGGGGATTACTACGTTACCATATCTCGAGTAGGAGATGAAGACAATCCTACTCACGAAGCAGGATTCACAAAAGGGGGTAAGGAGTTCTTCAACCGGTTGTAGATCATGGTTCTCGCACTTTTAACAATTGGACCCTCTCTTATAGCGTTGAGGGGGATAGCAAAGGAGACTAGCAGAATGGCTTCAGCAACAAGATCTTTCGGAAAGCTGAGTTTTCGTAGGCATGGAGCCTATCACTTGAAGTCTAAGGCGGAGTCTATAGCCAGCGGGCTTCGAAGGAGAAAGAGGAAACTCGCTCGGGTTGTACCAGGCAAGTCTAGAGGAAGAAAAGTCTGGGTGGTGTACACTAGAGGCAAGTAAACAGTCTACCCCTTTAAGGGGAGTAGCGAAGGAGAACAGAAGAATGGCATCAACGCGAACTTTCGGAGATTCGAGATACCGCAGACACGGAGCTTATCATCTAAAGTCCAAAGCTGAGTCTGTGGCCAAAAGGCTTCGAAAGAAGAAGAAGCTTGCTCGAGTAGTGCCAGGCAAGTCCAGAGGAAAGAAGGTCTGGGTAGTGTACACTAGGGGCTCAGGAGGCCGCTCAAAAGGCTCTGGAGGTCTCTACGGTGGAGTAGGCCGATCTTCCAACTTCGGGAGTGTGAAATCCGGCCTAGGCTAAAAGGTCTCCCAAGGAACTCGTCTCTGTTACTAACACGAGGAGGTTAAGTAATTTTGGCTTTACCAAAAAGAGTTCCAATTGGGACATCTGATCGTCTGAAGTTCAATGGTAAGTGGTTCGACTTCTTTACCAGAACGAAGACGCAGTCTGCAGCAATGCGTGTTGCGAAAGCTCGACGACGTGGCGGATTTCATGTCAGGATAGTTGAACTCCATACCCGTCTTGGGAAGCGGTGGGCGATCTATATCCGAGCGAGAAGAGAATAGATTGAACACCTTATACTACTTCTGGTGTGAGGCCGGCAGGCATAACGTAAGTAGCGCCTTCTCTCATTTGGGAGGCGCTACTTGTGTTGTTCACGACCAAAAACTTGAGCCTTGTCGTGTTTTCTATCCTCACTACCCTTGTGAACCTTTTATATCAAATAAGTATCGATTCACTGAACCCCAGCTATCACACTTTTCCTCTTAATACAGCATCAGACTAAACGCTTGACCCATCATTCGAACCTGCATTAAGATGTATCTGATGAGGTATAGAGAGCTGACCATCTCCACGTACAAGGGTTGAGCGACTTTTCACCGCGAGACTCGGAGGAATCTCTGCCTATGTCAGAAGTGAGTGCTCACAGGGAGTCATTTCGAAATCCATTTCGGGAGACCTAAGCTGCGTAGAAGATTAGGGTCGGGAATAGACAGAGGTCTCCTTCGGGCGGCTACTTTTTTCAGAGATGCAAAGATGGGGGGACTTCTACGCTGCGATGATAGGCCGATGGCCCACATGGTAAGGACTGGTTGGGGTTGGACATAAGACCCTGTAGAACTAGTAGGTGCATACAATCCAGTCGCCTATCTTTTTTGTGAGGATGTCTAATGGTAGCTACTCGACGTATTAGCGCAGCTAACAAGGACGCACGAGACTTCCCGTGTCTTAACTGTCAACGGGTGTACGTGTGTAAACGCGTCTGTCCCTGTTACATCGTTGGTGAGGCTCCAATCTGTGAGAACTGCAGCTTGTTAATGGCTGTTGACGTGTAGCTACACTGACTCTGTCCTGGTACACGATCCCAACCATGTGTATACGGTCGTAGATACCAGGACAGGAGCGGTGATAGCTCTCAGCGGCAACGCTGGGTCGCGTCATCGAGCGAAAAGGAGGTATAATCCTGATGTTATAAACGACACAACGTAGTCCTCACTGTTATACATTTTGGACGTGAGCAAGCGCGTCCCACCGTACAGCACAGGCCGCAGCCCAGATAAGAGATGGTTGGGGTTACAATAACAAGACCCTGGAAAACATATGGGGCATATACCCATCCGCCTGTGTATCTTAAATAGAAAAAAAAAGACGTTCCGTGGTAGAGAAATCTCTTAAGGAGGATAGCGTGGAACAAGAGAAAAACGGTCCTGCAGTTTTCGAGTGGGTTACGTCGAAGAGAGAACTGTTCATCCTAGTCTCTACAGGTATGGGTTTCGGTTTACTTGTCGGATCAGTATGGTCCAACAACGTCTGGAGTGCCCTAGGAGTCTTTTTGCTAGTTGCTTCTGTAGTTTTCATGGTCAGTGCTCTAAGAAAAAGCAATTGAAGCGTACCACGTTCCAGCATGTAGCGTTTGGAGCGTACCTCTTAGGTCTAATAGGTGCTATCTTCCTTTCCTGGTGGATAACATTTCCTCTCGCCCATGAAAGGCTCTCTGCGGAAGAGATCACCTCTTTCAGATACACCGTTGTTCCAATCGGAACTGTTACATACTTCATCATGACTATTTTTATCTGGAGATTGATTTATAGAACATGAAAGCAACCATCTCAAAAGCCTTTATTTTCGAAGCTGCACATCAACTTCCTCAACATGACGGCAAGTGTAGAAATCTACATGGCCACTCTTATAGAGTGACTGTCGTCCTTCATGGGCCTATAAACGATTACACAGGTAGCAGTAGAGGGATGGTTCAAGACTTTGCCCTCATAGGTGAATTATTCCGACAGCATATCTTCGATGTTCTTGACCATACTCTTCTAAATTCTATTATCGAATATCCTACAGCAGAAAACATTGCTTTATGGATATTTGAGAAACTGGAAAAAGTTCTACCTGATCTCCAGTCTATTGTGGTTAACGAGACCTCAGACACTTCAGCAACGATCTCATACGAAGATCTAACACAAATGAGATGCCTCTAGTATGAAACAACACTTGAAAGAAAAGCTCCAACTCCTCTGGTGGCGCATTCTCTGGTTTCTCGAGATCATGTTCGTTCCTACAGGTGTCGTCTGCGAAGATCGAGAACCTACAGAAAATGCTGTAGTCGGCTTTATACAAATAGGCAAAGAGGTCCAACAGTACGGTTGTCGATATTGTAAAAGAGAAATCTGGGCTTGGAAGAAACGAAGATACTGTCGTTCTCTTGCCTGCTCAATTCAGAGACGATCCAATATACATAAAGATGTCACTCCTAGCTTGGAGAGATAGAAGACGCGCAAAGCAATGCTAAACATCGTAGTAGGGAAAAAAAGTTATCATTTTAGACCTCAAATAGTAGACATCATACTCTATGGGCTAGTTAGCGGTATATTCGCCGTAATTGCTTTCGTAATCATTCAAACCATCGTTACCGGTCCTCCTGAGACTCTTGAAGAAGCTGCGGTAAGTGGAGCTGGGAGCTATCAGGCACGATGTCTCCTATATCTCGAGGAATATGGGCGTGAGGGAGAGTACGATGCAGGTATGGGAACGTATAGCGCCTCTCCAAAGTGTAAAGCTGTAATAGGGGGTAAAATAATTGAAATACCCTCAACTGAGTGGAATATTAGATGACAACTATAGCCTCACCAACTGACATTAGGGGAGAGATCTTAAGTCACCTTGAAAATGATGAACTCCTCTCTGCTGTAGTTATGAAGTATTGTCCCTACTGTGCCTATCATGGTCAAATAGATCTCACAAAACAAGTGGCAGTACGTGTAGGTATGAATAATATCGACTACACCTGTATTGCATGCTCTTCCAGATATTATCACACAACCGTTGCAGGCGAAGATCAAGTTTTCAGATATGTTCCCGAAGCGTCTCTTCTCAGGATCACACAGTACAAGCTCCATTATAAAGCTACCGGATATCAGATGCTTTATGATAGAGCGATATCTGAAATGTGGTTCCTGAGTGTTGATCCTTTAATGCCATGTATCTCATATGGTAAGTGGACCTATCCTATCGAAGCTGCAGCTCAACTTGTTCAAAAGGAAACTGAAGGAAAAGGTTCCTCGTTCCATTTAGGAGCCAAACTACGAGACAACTCTGAAATTCTTCTAGATGCAGACCTACTCGTCAAAGGACTGAAATATCTTATAGAAAACGGTTATACTCCTACGAGGTAAATAGTATGATAGAGATATTACTTGCCAGCTGCAAGCGGTGTTCTGTGGGAGATGTTGAACTTAACCCCTCAACTAAAGAGTCATCGTGTATACAATGTGGTCATGTTACCTATCCTAATAATTCTAATCACCATAAAGAAGTTCCTTTACCTATAATCAAACAGATCTTCTCTCCTAAAGAAAAACAGGCAATAATTCAATCCCTGACCGAAGTTCGCGACAGAACTTTAGGAAACGCGAGACGGTCAAAATATGAGTCAACGAAGAGTGTCAACACTGCACAAGCCGAGTTTTTGACCAATCTTATCGATCGTATCCGAGATATGAAAGGAGGTGATGCCGATAACACTCAAATAATAACCCGCGAAAGGAGGTGAGATCTTTGGAAGGTCCTCGATTCTAATCCAGCCAGAAAAAGGGAGAGTGAACCTTGTGAAGTCACTTATCAGTTTCCTCGTAATGCTAATCTCAGTCATGATGGCAACAATGGGAGGTGTGCTTCGCACATCGGCCTGGATGCCAAAGTGCAGATCGTGGACGATTGAGCTCGTGAGCCTCTTTCGAGAGATCGCGACTCTTCCCGTTCTCGCTCTGAGATCGAGCATGTACGCAACACGCCATTACAACACCGACGTCGCCCTAGCCGGCAATACAAACATAAGGTTATCAACGCTCTTTGAGAGCGTCTTGAAAACCTTTATTGCCGGCTTGACATTCGATAACTACATAAGTGAACAGCCTCAACGGCTTAACGGAGCTTCCACGATCGGTCAGAGTCGTGGCATGAGAGAGGCGCCGATGGGAGCGGCCTTGTTTTCCTTTTAGCGAATAAGACTCTGAAGCGATCGCCTGAAAAGTGTGCTCGGGTCCTTATTGGATACCCTCTTTAAGGGCCCGAGCACGGTAGTGAGAGTAGGAGGTTCAAGTGGATCATATCTATCTAGTCCTAAGTCCCGATAAGAGGCCCTGTTTTGCCACGGATAGTGAACTAGACGCTCTTAGACTAAGAGATCGTCTATCTGAGATGGATTCTGATAATCAGTCTTTCATGTGTGAAAGAGTAGAATTTCCCAATCAAATTGAGGCTACGCTCGCTCTAGAAACATGGCCTTACGAGTATCCTAACCATCCTCGACATGAAGCAGACACGACACTAAGTATCTAAGAGATCAGAGAAGTGGTAGGAATCACAATAGGTATATCTATAGCTGCTATTGCTATAGTTTTATGCTTTCAAATAGGACATTTTCTTAGTAGATGGAAACCCTCATGAGCGACTATACTAACTCTTTTGAACAAGATACTCAGATAGTCCTACTCGCGTTAAGAGCAGCCCACACGCTCTTGAGCTTTGATGAGAGTTCAGCGAAAATCTACCATTTAGGACTCGACTCTTATAGTATAAATGAGATTATCTCAGAGATTGAAATAAGGAATGCTTCCGGTCTAGCCTTCGTGCAGATGCTTGCTATGGCCGCCCTTGAGAAAGGTATAAAGCTACAACAATACCTCAAGCAGGAAGGCTTAAATCCATGACCGACTATACTCAAACTGTCGAGTATCACGGAATAAGAGAACGGATAGGGGAGGAGATAAAACAGAAAGTTCGAAACGCTGCTGATCGTCTAGAAGGAGAGTATTACGAGTCTCGTCAAGGAGTACCTCTGGTAATACTTCCCTGGTGGAATGCTGAAGATCATCGCCGCGGGCAAGCCGATATTTGCTGGTTCCAAAAGAAGAAGCATTGGACCTTCTTCTACCCATATCCTTCATTTGGCCGCTCTCAGACTAGAATGAACTTCAAGACAATCGAAGAGTTTGAAGTGTGGTATAGACTTCAAACTCTCTCACAGGTATTTAAGAGATGAACTTCTAACAGCAAATGAGAAGGTCTACAGAATCGAGGATGAAAATCCTCACATCAAACTGCTCTCGATATAAGCATAATCTATGCAGAGGTTCCGCTATCAAGCCGGGAGGACATCAGGGTCGCCCAGAAGACCTGATCTCGTGTCAGTGCTCGTGTCATGAAGATGCAAGGGATACTCGGAGGAGGTAAAAATGTTATCAGGTAGATCTATAATAAAGGCAATGGAAGATGGAGACATCGTCATCAAGCCTTTCAACGAGGAACATCTACAGCCAAACTCGTACGATGTAGTTCTTGGAAACTGGGTTGTACGTTTCCGCCTCAAACGCCATACCACTCGTCTTGGAGAAGACTATGATCTTCAAGAGGTCTTCGACGAGCCTGAGTGGATTCGTGCGGGAGAAGAGTTCATTCTATTACCTCACGAAAGAATTTTATGCCATACTGAAGAAGTTATTGGAACAACCCGAAAGTTCGTAGCTCAGCTAGCAACGCGTTCTACAATGGCACGACTTGGATTGGACGTATGTGGCTCTGCGGGTTTCGGGGATGTAGGGTTCGTTAATAGATGGACCCTTGAGCTTCAGAACCAATCTCCTCGAGCTGTAAGCATACCTGTAGGTATTCGAGTAGCACAGTTCTTCTTTACAAGGCTAGAGACTACAGGAGAGGCTGACGACGTCTATCAGGGTTCTTATCAGGGCGGCGACAAGGAATGGACACCCTATGACATGATCCCGAAAGAGATTGTGGGATGACTTGTTGTCCTAACTGTGGTAGCTCAGAAATAATCAAACGTAACTGTAGAGTTATATGCCTCTATTGCGGCTATACAAAGGATTGTAGCGATTGAGTATCTACTTACTCTGCGGGAATGATAAAGGACAACATAAATGCCTATGTGTTAAAATCAATGGTCACGGAGAAGTGGATCCCACGCACCAACAGCTAAAACATCGTTGTAAACATGGAATGAGTTGGTAAGAGGTTTCACAACTTGGCTATCTACATGATCGAAGTCGACAACCGTTTTATGACCGAACCAGCGAGTAACTTCAGAGATGCTTTTGACGTAAGAAACAATCCTCACGTTACCGGCATTATCAGACTCGATCAAGAGGGTGGAGATAATCTCATATGGGATCGTACTGTTGGATGGATCCCTGAAGAAATGAACTCTACTGAAAGAGCCTTACTCGAACACTGGACAAGAGGACCCAAGAAGGAGAAAAGGCCTCCAGCCGTAGTAGAAAGAGAATCTCTTCCAGTATCAGTTCTTCCTCGTGTATCTCGTTCAGATATGAGACAAGATACTGCTTTCAGAGCTTCTAAACGGGGGCTTTCAATTTCAGAGTTTAGGAGAAAACAACAAGAGCCTCGTAGAGAAGTTATTCGAATGCTTAAAGAATGTCCCCACAGCGAGAAAGTCCTAATAAGAAGAGGAAAAGATTTCGACTTCTATCGTTGCCCTATAGAGGATAGAATGGTCGCAGTAGATCTAACTAGGAACTAGATGAATAAAAATATCGAATGTCAACCGGGTGAAGAAACAAACCACAATTGGGTAATAGACCCTCCTGCAGGTTCAACTAGTCGTGGAGTATGTTTGAAGTGTGGAACAACAAAAGAGTTTCCGAACGCAGTTACTCAGACCGCTTGGGGCAACGAGGGCAAACCCCTATCGTCACACCGATCTCCGGCTGCCCAAGATGTCAAGGAGCACTCTTCTTAAGCAGAGATCATTACGGACACTATGAAGAGTGTCTAGCTTGCGGCTACCTGGTGGATATCGAAGTTGTTAGAGGTACTTCGTATAAGAACCCTGACATCTTAAGCCCGCTCGAGTACGTCCTAAGATATGAAGGAGAAAACGAAAATCTTAAAGACATAACGGTAGGACTATCAATAATCGCCAAAAGTAACCGTTTTAAGGGAGTCACTCCTCAATCTCTTTTACTAAAATGTCCTCACTGTAAACTAGACTCATCTTATCACCACTCTAAATCAAACTACATGCAATTGGTGTTTGTATGTCTCTTGAAACATATAGTAAAGATTTCCCCTCAATGGTATCTAAAACTCACTTGGAGTTAGCTGGGCATCTTCTCTTCTTCTGCCTGACAATTCTATTTTCTCTTGCTCCCATTCTTATTAACGGATATACAGCTTCTCCCGGAGACGACGCTCAAAGACTAGCAGCTGCAGGTTTAGAGCATAAGAGATATTTGGGACACCTTATAGGAGTGTATATTGTTCCAATGCATTGGTACTTCTTCTTGACACCTTCTATTGTATATCCAGGACTAGCCGTACTATTAAAAAAAGCGGCTCCCTTCACTTGGATACTTCTGTTTATTGTAACTCTACCTATCCTGAATCATCTAAGTGCAGGATCTCATATTCCGGTAGTGAACTTTTATCTCATAGGTAGTCTAACTCTAGCAGCCTTCACGAACAAGAAATATCTTCTTGGAAGCACTTTATTAGTTGTAGCTCTAATGTTTCACACATCTACAGGAGTTTTTATCTTATTGGGAGTAACAACTTATCTACTAATCGCACGGCAATACAAAAAGGTCTTGTATACTTTACCTACATGGGCCATTGGAGGGTTGATCGCTCTATTTGTAGACCTTCGGCAACTAGTAAACATAGGACAGAGTAATACGTTTCCTCTAAAAGAGATTTCAATACTTCCCGAAAACGTTTTTGGAAGTATCACCTCAGACATGCTCCCTGGAATTGCTGCCGCAGCATTAGTTGCCTTAGTTGTGACAATGATATTCTCAATCGTCATGAAGGATAAAAAGTCTCCAAGGAGTATCTTACTAAAACCTGAAATCCATATTCTACTATCTCTAGGACTAATCCTCACAATTCTCTCTCTTATACCTCACGAAACTCTTTCTGATAGAGCTACAAATGCTCTTCTCGGTGTTACTATGATGCTAGTAGGTTTGATCCTTTTTGAAATAGCAACTACTAAAATCAGATTACTTTCTTCATTTGTTGTCTTGACAGCTATGATAGCTATCACAGCACCTGGCAATATCAAATTCTGGATGGATTCTGGAAGCTATATTGGATAAATCGTTTCGAGACTACTGGATAGTTCTAAGAAGAAGGTGGTGGCTACTATTTCTTAGCATAGCTGCAGGAGCGATAGCGATTGCAGTATCGTGGAGTACCTATACTGTAAGCTACGAGGCTCTCTCAGCTGCAATTGTTACAAACTACTCAACTCCTAGCAGTTCAGGCGCTAAGGCTATTGCAGACTATTATAGTCCTCAAACCCTTAACAATATTCATATATACAACGAAGGTCCTCTAATTAAAGTATCTCTAAGACTTGAAGACCCTATAGAGGCTAAAGATATTTCCGAAAGGGTACTAAGGATCATACTTGAAGATTTTCACAAAAGGCAAGCCAGCTCACTAAAAGAGCTAGACAACCTGCTAAGCACGCAATTCAAAGAAGGCTCCATAGCTTCAGCCCAACGAATGACCACAGCAATAGCAGGGCTTGTATCTACGAGTAACTTAGAAACAGATATCACAGAAAAACCTTTTGATCTATGGATGATTGTATCTCTTAGTCTAATTCTAAGTCTTATGGTGGGAACAGTAGCAATTACAGTCTTAGAAACTTGGGACGTCAAAATTCAATCTTCAGGAGACTAGAAATGAAACTTCTCTACGATATAGCTAACAACATAGGCGCGCTTATAGCAGCGCTAATGGTCCCAGTTTTACTCTTCGCAGCAGTAGCTGTAATGCTCTGGTATGGACTGACTTACACTTTTGGCCCTGATAAGGTTGAAGGAGCTGCTCCTGTTACCATAGGAATCAAAAGCGTTCAAATCCACTATTTCGTGGACGAAGAGCATAATGCTGAGTGTTGGGTTGTCTATAAAAAGAGTGAACACTTCGGGGGTGCTGGGATCTCATGCCTGAGACTACAACTCGAAGGTATTCAACTTCTCCCATTAGATATAACAGGGCCTTCAAGTCCATGGCCTGGAGGAGCGATTAAACCCAACCCCAAGCCTATCCCTTCACCTCTTGAACTAAATCTTGACAAAGTTACTCAACCCTAAATGTTCAAAATAAATTTCTTCTTCCAAGCTGCATTCGTTGTGGTGGTAATCATAGTCATATTTAAGTTCATACAGTACTACTAATGAAATTCTTAGGTTGTGGTGGCCTTTCAATGGTTCTTATGCTCGCTGGAGTTATAGCTATCGTGATTTATGTGATCCTTGAAGGATAAAACATTACATACAGTTCTTCTACTTATTGCGGTCGTAGTTGTCGCTGCTGTTTCAGTTTTTGTGAGATTTGGAGGTTAAAGTGGGTGCTCTCTTTAGTACTGTTCTAGTGGTATCTAGCCTTATAGTTGTATGGACAACTATGAAAATCATATCGAATATTAAGAGGTAGATAATGGAATACTTTCTCTCATTCGTAGTAATCTTGGGTATAGCAGGCTTTATAGCTTATCGAGCTCTCAAGGGTGAGGGTGGAATATTCAATTTTACTATCACAAAGAAAAGCCCTCCAAAAACAGCTGAAAAAATCCCTATGTGTATATGTGCACATCCTACACACATGCCAGCAGAGTGCCCTTACTGCTTTCACGGAGATCTATAGGTATGCTGGAGGCTTACGCAGAATTCGAACTTCTTGTTCTAGCAAAACAAGATACCTGGTCTCCTGAATGGCCTTTTAACGTAGATGGAAAAAAGGTGGTTGCACTAATGAATCGAGGTTATGATCTACATACCTCTTTTAGTGCAGTCCTAAATCGTATAGATCCTGAAGAAATAACCGAAGAGCAGCGGTATATGTCTAAAGAGATACTCTTCGGTTTCCTGTATGGTGCTAGCTAGAAATGTGGACCGTAAAAAGCTTTATAGTAGATGTAGCAATAGTATCAGCAGGTATAGGTATAATACTATGCATATCTTTTGCTATCACTGCAGCGATAAGATAACATGACAAGAGAGGCTTCAATCTTAGTGATCTTAGGATCCATTGTTCTCTTCCTCGCTAACCGTGAAGTGATGCCGAACTGGGCTAACCTCTTAGCAGCAGGCTTTTTTGCGTGCGCGTTAATCCTTGATGGTCTTCTATTTCTTCTTAAAAGACAAGCAAGACGTAGAGCGGATAAATGTTCGAACGTTTAACACCTCTAATAATGACAGTATTCTTCGCAATATTTATGGGTACATTTATCCTTCTCCGCTCAGAACATCTATGGATAGCAGCAGGCCCTTTTATAACTGCGATAATTTTTACCGCAGTAACAATTGCAACATATCTCGAAAACAAAGGCCGCAAGTGTAACTGTCGCTGCCACTCTCAAATACCTCCTACTACTAACCGTTTGTAACCTCCGACTAACCTCCGCTATGATAATCGTACGGAACGTCTAGGTACCTTCGATTAGGAGTTTGAGTTGGTTTACGGAGATGAAGACGCGAAGCGACGAGAATTTCTCGAACAGTACCAACGAGATTATCCTGAAAAGTATGCAAGGCATCTTGCCAAGATTCAAAAGGATATAGAGACTGAAAAGGCTCTCAAAAATAGAGAATACAGCACTACCCTTCTAGATCATCATATCTCCGCTTATCGCGCTTGGTTTCTTGCAGATACCGTTGAAGGACTTCGACTAATGTCGTACAGCGATACTATTTGGAGACCATACCAAGAACTTGAAGCGTATTGTCAACATAATGCAACCCACGTTCCTCCCACGTTCAATTGTTGTGGCTTGTATGCCCTTAAAAGTCCTAACAATATTCACGGAACAATTATTGGAGAGGTAGCACTTTGGGGTAGATTCGTTGAATGTACTCAAGGTTTTCAAGCTCAGTTTGCATATCCCCAAAGATTCTTATATATCTCATGCACCACATGCAATAGTATTAAATCCGTCTCAAAAGCTGCGGCCTTCCCATTTCCTCAAACCTTCCAGTCATCGCTAGAATACCGATTCATATGTGAAGGATGCATAAAAGGAATTTCAACATCCTTTACTCCAATGCCTGCATCGATTATCATAGATAGGTTGAATCTCGAGTACGGACTCGAGCGGACTGAATCGATTGAGGACGTTCTCAACAATCTAGACTTGGAAGGGTTGTAAGATGATAAGTCAGCGTTGCGCTGCTCTAATCTATCCTACCAGATCTAGACTTTTCCAACTTGGGCGCTCACCTCATTATTGTAAACGTTGGGCACAAAAGGACTTGTTGTATTGTTGGCAACATTCCAAAGAGGAGCAAGTATGACGCAGATCGGAAACCCTGTAAAAATCGGTACCGCAGTTCCCGCAAGGATCCCTGTACCTGTACGAATTCCAGTTAAGCAGCCTCCCATCAAAGAGCCTATCAAGGAGCCTGTAAAGATATGAGTCCTGTCGACTGGTCCGACTTCAAAGACGAACCTGTATATACAACCATATCTTGTCGTTGCGGAAACTTCTATCGAAGTCACTGCAAGCTTGTTATGGAACCAAAGCCTCATTACATATCTCAAAGGTCCTGCTCCAACTGTGGAAGATACGATAACATCCAAGGCATCTCTTCCGACCCTGAAACGATGACGTTAGGATAGGAGACAATGTTCAAACAAAATTCTGATTGCGACTGCGGAAGACCTTCAATCTTAACTTGGTTAATAGGTCACGATATACTCTGTAACTATCATACAGCATTTCTCACAAGAAGCAAAGAACGGCGAAAAGCTTTCATACGAGAACGCGGCTGGAGTGAGGAAGAATACCGGCAAAGAGCAAAAGAACATCTTGCTAGGAGACGCTTAGAATGAACGAACATACAGCCGCTATCATACAGGTCACTACGTGGACTGACGATCTAAACCTCCACAACAGGCCTTATATATTCATAGGCAAGTGTGCTACGCACGAACTAACTAATCACTACTGTCCCAACCGCATTCACATCAGCTCATATGATCTCACAAACGTCTCAGATCTACAAAACCTCAGACATGAATTCGTTCATCATGTCTTTGCTCAGATAAAACAGTATGGAGCACTATCTCAAAGCGCCGAAGAAACGTTTATCGACATGTTTGTGTATTGACCGTGATTCTAGAATGCGAAAAAGTCATAAGCGATGGAGGGGAGTGCGGAAAGTAGAATGGTAATCGAAACCCGCAACACCTACCTAGTTGAACTTATCAGCAGCCCGTCAGATATTGACACCATCGGAGTTTTCACCAGCAAAGCTAGAGCCTTTCAAGCCAGGGACGAAGCTGTAGAGGCCCGAGAAACCGCTAACGCTAAGTACCGAGACAGCACATACACCTTCGACGCAGAAGTTTCGGTCTACAGAGGAACTACATTTATAGGCTCCTGGAATAAACAAGATATATGGTGGCAAGAAGAGAAAAGGGAAATAAGATGAATCCTGCAGATCAAGTTATAGTTAAAGGAAAATTTCGCGTAGCGGTGACTCGGGCATTAGAGGCTTACATCAAGGACATGGATAATGAGATAGAAGAAGGTAGTACAACAATCCCTGATTGGAGAGAAGCGAGGGTTACAGACCACCTAGAAAACTTTGGTAGCTTTCTAATCGATGAGAGGGAGGTACTTTTACGTGGAAGCTAAAACTCGTCTCACCGATCAAGAACTTCATAGCAAGTTTCTGAACTTGATCGCTGATCCCCATCATCGAATAGACAGGCGTGGGGTTGTTGATCACTCACCTATCAAACGTTTCATCGATGAATGCATTGAAGAAGGCAAACGCCGTTGTTGTGAGTCTCCTGAACCCTCGAAGGTAAAAAATGGGAACTGAAATTCATCCATCTCAATGCCCTCATTGCGCAGATGAAATCGTTCTCGAGCTGAACTACGATCCAGAAAAGGATGGTCTCGACTACTTCACGCTCACTCACGGCGAAGATATAGTCGACACTAACCTGCCAATCGAACGAACCGAAGAGTGGGCTAAACTGCGCGCTGGTCTTCAAGAAGAAGCTCAAGCAGCTACACCTTTTTGGACGGCTACCATAAAGCATAGAGGAAAGGAACAGCATGTTCCTGTCTGGTCAGTAGACTATTGGAAAGCCTTTCAAGAGATCTACTCTAGATATCAAGGGTGTGCAGTTGTCCAAATGAAAGAGAACGTGAAAGCGGAGGAGAACAAATGACATTCAAGGTTGGCGATCGAGTAAAGACAAGAGGAGTAGGACTCCAAGGTACTGTAGAACGCATACCCGTTAAACGTCGTTGGGTAGTAATTCGTTGGGATGTTACAGGATCCTCCAGGTATGTCGAAGTCGTTAACATTATAAAGGTGCCAGAGATTCTTGATGGAGATATACCAGAAGACAAAGGATAGACACTATGTGGCTCCTAGTACTGATAAACGGTCTCAAGTCCAAACCCCAACTTTTCACTGAAGATGAAATAAGAGGTCTTCAATGTATTATGTCACCCAGTATGCATATGACTTTTATTAGCATTTTTACTAACGCAACGATGAAAATATTCCGCACAATAGGGTAGAAAGGACACAAGGAGATAGAAATGAAGAAGTTTGCAGTGCCAGTCATCGTGATGATATTCTTCGCTACTATCGGCGTAGTTCTAGCCGAGGTGGGCTTTAGATATCGCACCGACACCCAGGCTACGGTTGAGGTGGTCTCAAGCATCAGTGAAGGGTTAAACGTAACCCCTTCAACGTACTCCTTCACTATCCTTGGAGGCCCGCTACTTCCAGGAGACGAGTCTGATCAGATTCAGATACTCGTTCAAAACGTTAGCGATACGACTCTCTCAGCTCTATCAATTTCAGCTCCTGATATCCCTTCTGGGATTACTCTAGCTCAAGCGAAGAGTCCAGATCCCGGTCCTGTAGTTGCTGGAGGATTCTGGAACGTATCTTTAACCGTAATCATTGATCCGGGAATAGTACCTAGCACATACAGTTTCACAGTTCGATTCGATGGTATTCCCTAGGAGTCTAAATGTATACTTGGAGACCTCGATTCTTTCACTCACGTCGAAGAATATGGTCGTGTGCATCGAAGAGAGTCTGGAGACCTTATGCCTTTAGGGGGCAGTACTTTATAACCCTACCCTACACGGAGTAAAAAATGTCTGAACTACTACAATCCATACAGATAGTTGTTAGCCCTAAATTTTGGAAAGATAATTGGAAAGCTTCACCTTGGAGAACGGTAGCAATGGTATGCGGAATACTGGCTACCGGGTTAATCTTGACTGGGCTAATCCTACTATCAGAGGCCACCAGGTGACCACTACCACTCTATCTAAAATATGCGCATGCAACAACCCCTGTTGTAGATGTGGATGTCTCTACGATCTCGAGAAAAAGCAGAAAGAACAATGGGTCTGCGAAGATATATGTAACCCTCATGGAGACAACTGTTGGGTTCCAGTATCCTCGTTCGCCGATACAAGATGACTCAGCTAGCCCTAACATCTTTTGGAATATTATTCTTCTCAACGTTTATTCTATACTTTACATCAACCTTCTTTCAATCTATCAAACGTTCAGTATCTTGTGGTGTATGTCGCGAGAACGCAGTAGTAATTTCAGTTCTATATGGAGTTTGGATCACTTTCGTAGTAGGTCTTTCTATTACTCTTCTCTGATCGAAATGACCATCCGACTCTAGCATACGAACCCCTTGACATAGCAGACGAACCGCCTGTATACTTCATATCAAGGAGGTAGCAACCTTGATCTATATCTGGCACCTTAAAGATGGAGCTTACGAATGCACCATCCACGACTATTGGTTTATGCCGTGGGAAGTCTGTCATTGGTGCTATCACTCAGATAGGGAGACGAGATGACAGAACATCCTAAGATGCGTTATTCCCGACAGCTCGAGCAACAAATTGGAGACCTTAAAGTCGAGCTTCGTTCTCTTACATATCAAGTAGGTCATTTCATAGAGGGCCAGCACACCCTATCCGAGCTGAAAAATGCTGCCGAACACGCGCAACACTTCCTAATACGGCTGGAAAGCGTAGTACTAGCCGAAGAGCCAAAGGACGAGCATCCATTCGATGAAGCCGGCAACAAGACACGCAACTTCTGCGCTACCTGCGGACAATCACGTCGAATATGTATCAGCCCCCAGGATAAGGCTACTAGCTAGGAGGTGACAAGATGACTTCAAAAGAGGCTAGGAAATGGGACGAGGGTGTAGGTATAACTCCTCAGAGAGAAGGAGCAGTACCTCAATACGTCGGCCCTAAAGGGCGATACGAACCTCAAATGCCCGAATTCACGCAAGAGCAATTAGATCGTTCTTGCTACGGAAGACGGAAAGATGTTATCGAAGCCATTCTTCCAGACTGCAAATGCGACGCATGCTTAGTTCAAGCACCGATAAACAAATGCGTAGTCTGCAGCGTAGAGGCTTTCGGTGCATGGCATAGTAAACAGCTATGCAATGAGCACCAGGAGGCCATCTTCAAGCTACTCGACGAAGTAATCGAGGGCTGGATTGAAGGACTTCGCGCACTACAGTAGAAACGATTCTCGAAAGAAAAAAGGAAGAGGAGAGAAGAGATGACCACTCCCACCAACAGGACTGTCTCAATCGGACCATACATGATCACATGCGACACTCTGTCTCACTTTCTCAAGGAAATACAGCCTCCAATTCCTGTCGATTTCGATGCCAATGATTTCACTAGCGGAATGTTGATGACTCTGAGAATGCAAGGATTCTCGTCATCTGATGATACCTTCGACCAACTACATCACGTAGTCGTTCAGGCGAAACAAGACTACATAAAATTCTTCAATCCAATACTTGAAGATCTTGCCCGAAAAGGTATAATGTACAGAGGTAGAGGAGGCAAGCCCCTGCAAAGGTACCAGATAGTACCTAGAACAGCAGCAGAGGCTGCACAGCAAAGACGTGCCACCAAATTTCGAGATCGAAACCATTAAGCCTTCGAAAGCCGTTGCAAAACGCCGAAATTGATTCAACCTGGAAGGGAGATCGAGATGAAGCAACGTTATTCCAGGCAGCTCGAGCAACAGAACCTAGATCTCAAAACCCAGCTCGAGTACCTTACAACAGAGGTGGGAATGTTCGTGAGAGGAGATCGTACTCTCATAGACCTACAAAAAACCTTAAACCACACAAAAAACTTCCTAACAGAGACCTCTTCCACCGTACTAGCAGAAGAGCCTCAAGCAGAGCCAGATACACTAGAGGAGGCTGTCTATGAGTGGTGGCGATCTCACGTAGGAGCTACCTTTGTAATAGGCTACGGAGATCGTTACCCTAAACCAGACGCTATCACCGCAGGGTACGACTACCTACGTGCCACTTGCCGAAACTTCATGGAAAAGTTCAGCGTGACTAAGCTCCTCGATGTCTAGGAAGCAAGCTCGTATCAAGTAGTACCGCACTAACGAGAAACCAGAAAAGGAAGAGGAGACAACAGATGACAGTCCGCGACCACAACGAGCTGCACAACAAAGGCGTGCTATCGAATTTCCAGATCGAGACCATCTTCGATAGTGTGCATGGGAGTAAGATCGAAGCCATTCGAAGACTTCGTCAGGTCTACGGTTTCAGTCTCGTTCCTGCCAAGATTCTCATCGATAACATTATCGCCAAGCGAGCCTTCAAGGCCCGCCTCGATAGCGCTATCAAGGAATATCTGGAGGAGACTGAACACCAGATGCCTGCGAACTACTGGCTTCAGTTCGTTGGTGTTGAGGATATCCTGCAAGACTTCAATCTATTCTTCGATGTTTGGGCCTCTTGGGAAGGGAAAGAGGGGAAACCTCCAAACGTTTTTACTCCCTCCAACCGTGTAGGAGTTCAGAACTCTGTCCGTAAGTACAAAGGACCTAAGGATGAAGAGGAAGACCATCAAAAGAGGTCTGACATCGAAGTTCTCGCAGAGATAGAACTCAACGGACCACGATTCGAAGCACAAGGGAAAAAAGGGAAATGACCATAACAGAACACGGGCCAAAGTGTGATGTGGGCGGAGAGTACATCCTCATGCCTGCATTAGGCTTTGGGGAGATGCACACGTTCGAGATGCACTGCTTTCCAGGGCAGAAGCTTCACACTTGCGACGAGCACAAGGTTATGCTGGAACGTTGTGCAGAGTCGAAAAATCTCGACGATCTACCTGAAGGCCCAATTCGCACCGCACTGCTAGCGGCCGTCGAGGCTGGCGGAGTTATTGTAGGAGCAGAATGAATAGACAAGAGCACCAAGAGAGCGAGGCGAAGGACAAGCAGATTGTGGAGCTGCGGGAGTCGTGCAGGGCTATGCTAGCGGTGTTACAGTCCGCTACGATTATTACATCGCCTGAATTCGTGAATAGCCTTGAATATATCCGAGATGAAGCGGTAGCCGTTATCGCGAAGACGACAGCCTCTCAATAACTGATTGATTGTAGGAGCAGAATGAATAGACAAGAGCATCTTCAATGGGCAAAGCAGCGGGCACTAGAGTACGTCGATCTAGGCAATCTAGATTTTGCTTACGATTCTCTGACGTCAGATTTAGGCAAGCACGAAGACACCGCCCAACATGCGGCTCTTGAACTTGGAGCAATGCTGCAAATGGGTGGACTGCTTTCAACGGAAAGGGCCATGCGAGAGTGGATCAAAGGGTGTAGCTAGACAGTCATGCTAGACATCCATGAACACGAATGTTTAAGTTGTCACATGCCTCAAAACTGTGGGTGCTCAGATTCGGGTAGCCCTACAATGTGCCTCAAATGCCTAATCGACCCGATGCTTTTCTTGTCGAACTCAACCGGGCCTAGCTTTCCCTGGAAGATATGGGCATACATAATAGCAACACTAGCAATCATAAGCGTTGTCGTCCTGGTATGGTAAGATGATCAAGCTAGCGCCGCACTCCCATAAGCACAAGTGCATGAGATGTTCTGACGTATGGGATTGCTCATGCGTAGAGCCGAAATACCTTATCGTGTGCTTCAACTGCATCTACAAGAAATCGGGAAGATTATAGCGGAATCCGGAACGACAATAGCGCTATTCAGGGGAGAGAGTATGGCGACATACACAGGACATATAACCGAAAGCGGTGAGTTCGGCATCGTAATGAAAGATAGCCGCATCATGAATCCCGCAGATTCTCTCAAAGTCGAGAATCACAGCCCCGATGGGTTCAGCTGGGGTTATCATGGGAGTGGACCTACGCAGCTGGCCTTGGCTATCTTACTAGAGGAGTGGGGAAACTGGCAAAGCTTCCCCCCTCGCAGTATGGTCCACGGACATCACATACAGTTCAGGGACAACGTGATCGCTAAGATGCCGAGAGATGAGGGCTGGCAGCTTACATCGAAGGAGATCGAGGACTGGTACGTCACTGGAGTGTGGACGCAAAGAGGAGTCGTCACGCGAACTTTAGCCGACAAACTGTACGAAGCAGAGCCAGAAGTCTTCGAGGCTTTGAAGATGACCGCGTTTGATCCTGCCTCAGACAAGATGCTAGAAGCGGCGTTGCTTTGGGCGTACAACCAGGGCGTTACTGACGAACGGGCTTACTAGGATCTAGAAAGGGACGATAGATAGAGCTATGCAGTGTGATAAGCCTAAACACCGTCTACGGGCAAACGGAGGCCTCTGTTGGCGATGCAAACAGGACGGCTTGAAGCGCTATTCCCGACTAGATCGACCTGCCTTCGGTTGCGCAGGGGCGAAGAGAAAGACTTCAGCATCCTACGAACCGTGTTGACACCTCAGACGAACCGTCGATATACTACATTTAGGAGGTGACACTATGGACGGGACGAACGTGGAGAACGAGGAAGCCGTAGTACAGGCAGGCCTCAATCAGGCGATCGCCTTAGAAAAGGCCCTACATCGAGTCCGTACCCTCGTTGACGCGATGCAAGATGAGGGTACCCTCGAGATCATGGTGTACGATACCGGTACCCGATACTCTCTCACCGCGGAAGACATCCACAACATCTCCTACTGTCTAAGGGAAGACATCAGAGAGTGCGAATGCGTAGACTGCCTTGCCTTCAGAGGGGGGTCGAAGTGTCAGTGGTGTGACTGCCGATTCGACGTAACAGCCGACAAGGAACTCCATGAACATGTTATTCACGTCGGCGTTGACCTCGACACCTCCTGCCCCAACTGCACGACGCCTTAGAGTCTTCTAGCAGCCTACGAACCTGGTTGTATCAGCCGACGAACCGGCGATATACTAGTCATAGGAGGTGGGAATCTGCGATGGACGAGTATACATTCTTCCTCAACTTAGGCATCATAGGAGGCGCAGTTCTCGGCGTCGCCACTCTCGTGAAGGCCTTCTGGAGTAACTTTCAAGATGACGAATAAGGAGGCCGGGTTGTTCTGTAGGATCTGCGGGAAGACCGACAGACCAGCGGTACGCTAACCGCTAGCTGGGTTGAAGCCCAGCCTCCTACGTCTCTCATCTACACAAGGACTCCAAAACGTGGCAGCCGTACCGACGTACTAGAGGGTCGAGCGGCGACGTGAGGAGTCCGTATACCGAGAGGCGTAGGCGGGTGAGCTTCAAAGGGAAGGGAGATAAGGGTGAACACACAACGAACTGCCCATGAAGTGGCGTCCCTGCTACTTAAGGAACATCGTAGCGAGGACTATAAGGCGGCAGTATACGACGTCGTCAGGGTACTCGAGAACGCAGGATTGAAGTTCGC